>Ga0310786_10003987_pt1 | contig 20836 bp, 22 predicted proteins | sample AusTroGonzalo_MG_FD_203881 | JGI IMG/M metagenome (GOLD analysis project Ga0310786, IMG submission 203881) | Bovine rumen microbial communities from tropical cattle in Woodstock, Queensland, Australia - Gonzalo_03 (v2) (version 2) | ecosystem: Host-associated > Mammals > Digestive system >... | reverse complement strand
GTGGCTTTGACAACATCGCCTTTCTTGATACCTTCAAGCGCATTGGCAATAGTGTCTTCGCTTAATTGCTTAATACCAAGGCTGATACGCTCTTTTTCGACATCAACGTCAATAATTTTGGCTTTGATATCTTGACCTTTGGTATAGTCTTTAACAGCTTCTTCGCCGGCTTTGTCCCACGAAATATCGGACAAATGAATCATGCCGTCAATTTCGTCACTCAAGCCGACAAACAGACCGAATTCGGTAATGTTTTTGATTTTACCTTCAATAACAGAACCGACCGGATGTTCTTCAACATAAGCAGCCCAAGGATTCGGAGTGCATTGTTTAATACCGAGGCTGATACGACGTTTTTCGGCATCAACTTCCAAAATTTTAACTTCAACTTCCTGAGAAGTGGAAACAATTTTGCCCGGATGAACGTTTTTGCGTGTCCAGCTCATTTCGGAAACATGAACCAAACCTTCGATACCGTCTTCTAGCTCAACAAAGGCACCGTAATCGGTAATATTGGTAACTTTACCTTTGCAAATATCACCAACCTTAAATTTGTCAGCAACATTTTGCCACGGGTCATTTTCAAGCTGTTTCATACCCAAGCTGATGCGTTGATTATCTTCGTTAAATTTAATAACTTGAACTTTAACGGTTTGTCCGACTGACAAAACTTCTGCCGGATGATTGATACGTTTCCAAGAAATATCCGTAACGTGTAACAAACCGTCAACACCGCCCAAGTCAATGAACGCACCGTAATCGGTAATGTTTTTAACAACACCGTCAAGAACAGAGCCTTCTTTCAAATCACCGATGAGTTCTGCACGAGCTTCTGCGCGGGTTTCTTCCAAAACAACACGGCGGGAAACAACAATATTTCCTCTGACTTTATCCATTTTCAAAATCTGGAACGGTTGAGAAATACCCATCAACGGCGTAATATCGCGGATTGGGCGAATATCAATTTGAGAGCCGGGCAGAAAAGCAATCGCGCCGTTCAAATCAACGGTGAAACCACCTTTAACACGACCAAAAATAATACCGTTAACGCGTTCGCCGGAGTTCAGGCATTTTTCCAAATCCTGCCATACTTCTTCACGGCGTGCTTTTTCGCGAGATAAAACGATTTGACCGTCTTTGTCTTCGTATCTGTCAACGTAAACTTCAATTTTATCGCCGACTTTCAATTCCGGATTTTGCCCGAATTCACGCAACGGAATACGACCTTCGGATTTAAGACCGACATCAACCATTGCAAAATCAGGGGTTAAACGGATAATTGTACCCTTGATAACAGAGCCGATTAAAGATTCTTCACCAAACTGCTCTTTTAATAATTCGGCAAAATTCTCGGTTGTTTCAGGGATTTTAAATTCTGTATTTGTCATAAATATATTTCAAAAAAATGCCAACCCAATGAATAAAAAAACGGGCGGACTTGCGCGGGGTTAATATCCGATATGGCGCGCCCCATTTGTTTCGAACACGCTATTTATACACGCAACATTTTATTTTTCAAGCATTTTCTTTAAGAAAGTTTGATTTTTTCATCAATAATTTTCAAGGCAAAAGCCAAAACTTCTTCAATAGTCATTTCAGAAGTATCAAAAACAACGGCGTCATCAGCCGGTTTCATCGGTGCTGTTGAACGATTAGCATCGCGTTCATCACGGGCTTTCATATCTGCCAAAACCGTTTCGTAATCTGTCGGAAGCCCTTTGGCCTGAAACTCCTTAAACCGTCTCATTGCGCGAACCTCGGTTGAGGCGGTAATAAAAAACTTAATATCGGCATGTGGGCAAACCACGGTACCGGTATCGCGCCCGTCATAAATTGCACCCTGTGCCGGTGCGCCGTCTGCAAAAGTCGGATTCTTTGAAAAATCTTGTTGCATTTTTAACAAGGCGGCACGAACTTGCGGATGCGCCGAAACAATTGAGGCATAATTTCCGCCGATGTTTGAACGAAAATCCGGATTTTGAGCCAACTCGTGCATATGCTTAAAAGTTAAACTCTTGGCATATTTTTCAGCCAAAACGGCATCTTGAGGATTTTCTTGATGAAGATACATCTCAAGCCCGACGGCGCGATACACCATACCGGTATCAAAATACGCCAAATGATAAGTTTTTGCCAAGACACCGGCTAATGTTCCTTTTCCGGCAGCGGCGGGGCCGTCAATCGTAATAATCATCGCTTATCCTCTAATAAAACAAAGGTTGTTTAGCAAAATTTAACATATCTTATCTAAAATAAGATGAGAAATTTTAAGTTATGCAGAGTTTTTAAATGGGAAAAATCAGATTATATGTTCCGCAAAAGTTACGCGTTGGGCAAACGGTGGTTTTAGAAACAGCTCAAAGCCATTATTTGTTTAATGTGATGAAACTTAAAATCGGCGACAAAATAAGCTGTTTTGATAATCAAAGCGGGGAATATGACTGCGAAATTTCCGAGATAAATAAAAAAACAACTCTTTTACAGATTACAAATTGCACGCAAAAATTTGAGGCAAGTCCGGATGTTTGGCTGCTTTTTGCACCGGTCAAAAAAGATAATACCGATTTTATTATTCAAAAGGCGACGGAATTGGGTGTTCGTAAAATCGTGCCGGTTATGACGCGTTATACAACGGCAGAACGCATAAAAAAAGAACGTTTTGAAGCTCAAGCGATTGAAGCGGCGGAGCAATGTCGCCGTACCGATATTCCCGAAATTGCAAACAGTCTTAAATTTGAAGAACTGCTGGCGCATTGGGATAAAAAAAGAGTGTTATATTTTATGGATGAAACGCTCAACGGTCGCCCTGTCAAAGAAGTTTTCAGCACGGGGTCGATTCCCTGCGCAATTTTGGTCGGACCGGAAGGCGGCTTTTCGGTAACGGAACTTGAACAACTGAGAGCCCTGCCGTTTGCCAAAGGAGTCAGTTTGGGAAGACGAATTTTACGCGCCGAAACAGCGGTGGCGGCGGCCTTATCCTGTTGGCAAGCACTAAGCGGAGATTGGCAATGAAAATATTGGTGGCGGATGATCATGAATTGTTTTTGAAAGGACTGGAGCTTGTATTGGCAGCCAGATATCCGCAGGCAAAAATCGTTGCTGCGGTTGATTATAGCGAAATTTTTAAAATTCTTGCCGAACAAAAAGATTTTGATATAATTTTAACCGATTTGGCAATGCCCGGCGATGTTTGGAGTAATGCCGTTCGTAAGATTCACAACCAAGTTCCCGAAACGCCGATTGTGATTTTGTCGGCGGTGTTTGATAAGGAAATTGTGCAGAAAACCATAGAAATGGGTGTTTCGGGTTATTTATCCAAAACATCATCGCATACCGAAATTTTGGAGGCGTTGGATTTTGTGTCTTCCGGAGGAGTTTATTTGCCGAGCGATTTTTTGCAGACACAACAACTGGGCAACGAAACGGTGACGGATAAATTATTGCAGGATATGCGAAATACTTCGCCGAAAACGACAGACAAGCATTTAACACCGCGACAAAAAGCCGTGCTTGAATGCGTTGCCGCCGGTAAAGCAAACAAACAAATAGCCTATGAACTCGGATTAACGGAAGGAACCGTTAAATTGCATGTCACGGCAATTCTTAAAATTTTAGGCGTTTATAATCGAACAGCAGCGGTTATGGAAGCCGTCAAACTCGGATTAATAAAAGGTGTAAAAAACAAATAGGCAGGGTAATTATGATAAAACTGATTAGTGAAGTGGAAGCCGAAAAACAACAAGAACAAATGTTTGATGATTATCAGGAAAAAAGACTGATAAAGTCAAAAGATTTTCCTTTGCCGATTTATCATACGGCAATTTATCCGAATTTGTACCGCGAGGAAAAATGGTTTCGGTTTTTCAAGTCAAAAATCGTTAATAATATTTTGAGTTTGTTCACGCGAGAAAAAATAATCAATTCTTTTATTGAAGAAATATATCCGCGTTCGAAAGTGCTGCAAATGGGTGTTAGTTTCGGCGATGAAATAGCCGCGGTTGCTGATCAGGTCGGATTAAAAGGACGATTTGATGTGATAGATGTTAACGGTGCACAGCTGACTTTTGCGCAGGAAGCATTAGGTGACGGCTATCCTCAGGTAAGTTTTTATCACTATGATGCCGAAGATCCGCTTCCCGAAAAATATGATGTTATTATTTGCTATATGTTATTGCACGAATTACCGATAGCCAGCAAAATGAATGTGGTTAATAATGCATTGAACAGCATTAATGACGGGGGTAAAGTCATTTTTGTTGATTACGGTAAACCGAATATGTTACATCCGTTGGCTTATTTTGTGCGAATGTTTAACCGGCTGTACCAACCGTTTGCGGAAAAATTATGGGATAGAGAAATCGCCAGTTATGCCGACAAAGATTTGGATTTCAACTGGAAAAAACAGAAGTTTTTAGGGGGAATGTATCAAAGAGTTATCGTTACCCGCAAAAACAAAGATCAACAAATCTATTAAGTTAGAGAGATTTACGCGAATTTAAAGCAAGCTGGATGGTTCCTTCATCCATATAATCAAGTTCGCCACCCATCGGAATACCTTGCGCCAAAGTCGTTATTTTGACTTTATATTTTTTGAAACGAGAAACCAGATAATGTGAAGTAATCTGACCATCAACGGTTGCGGGCAAGGCTAAAATGAGTTCGGAAACGATACCTGTTGCCAAGCGTTTTTCAAGGGCATCAATATTTAAATCTTCGGCGGTGATTCCGTCCAAGGCCGAGAGAATGCCGCCCAAAATATGGTATTTTCCCTTAAAGAAAGATACACGCTCCATCGCCCATAAATCGGCAACATCCTGTACGACGCAGATAACGCTGTCGTCACGCATTTCAGAACAACAAATCGAGCAAGGATTTTGTGTGTCATAATTGCCGCAAATATCACAAGTTTTTATATTCTCGGCAACGTCGGTTAAATTTTCGATAAGCGGTAACAAAAGTGTATCGCGTTTTTTTAAAAGTTGCAAAGTAATGCGCCGAGCCGACCGTGTTCCCAACGAAGGGAGTTTGGCAATTAATTTAACCAGTTTTTCTATCTCTGTTCCCGACACGATAAGCTTTCCCTTTAAAACGGCAATTTAAGCCCGCCGAGATTAATACCGCCGGTCACTTCTTTCATACCGTCTTCCATCAATTTTTCTGCTTTGGTGTGAGCATCATTCATGGCGGCAACGATTAAGTCCTCCAAAATATCAAGTTCATCGGGAACAAGTAAAGACTTATCGATACTGATTTTCTTGGTTTCAAATTTACCGTTGACGACAACTTTCACCATACCGGCACCGCTCGCACCCTCAACCTCTTGCAGAGCAAGTTTTCCCTGAGTTTCTTCCATGCGTTTTTGCATCATTTGCGCTTGTTTCATCAAGCCTTGAATATTCATCATTATTCGGTTTCCTCATCAAAAATTAAATCGGTGTTTGTTTCAAAAGAAATATCGCCGTTTTCTGCAGATTCCGCATTTTCCGGCGTGCGTCTTGATAAACTTTCTATTTTAGCGCCCTTAAATTCATTCATAATGGCTTTGACAAGAGGATATGCCATAACATCACGTTTTTTTTCTGCCAAAGAGGCATTTTCTTTATCGGCAATTGTTTCACCTAAAGACCCTTTAAGAACATCAATTTCCCAATTTTGTCCGGTTGTTTGCTGCAAAGCCTTAATCAGATTAGGGATAAATTCAGGATGAACGCCATCGCGAACGGTTATTTTGAGATGCCCTTGGGATAATTCCTGAAAGCAAACATCATTTTTTAAGGTATAAACCAATAACGGATATTTTTGTTGCTCTAAAAACAAGACGATATCTTCAAGAGTACTGAAATGAGGTGTGTCAATATTTTCTACCGGCGGAGTATCTTGATTGGGCACAACAACGGGAACAGATTCTGCAACAGGTTTCGGCAAAGAAACGGCTGTTAGATTAGAGTTTTTTTTTACGTCGTTCAAAAGGTCATACGGTGTTGGTAAAGAGGCAGAATAAGCCACACGAATTAAAATCATTTCCAACGCGTCTATTTGCACCGGAGAAACTTGTAATTCACCGATACCTTTTATCAACATTTGCCAGATTTTCGAAAGAATGGCAATCGAAACTTTAGAACCTGTTTTAGCACAAAATTCGCGTTCTGCTTCGCTGACGGAAGAATCATTGATAAAACTCGGAACAAGTTTAATCTTAGCCAACAAATGCGTTAAAGAAATCAAATCTTTTAACAAAGACATGGGATCTGCGCCGTTTTTGTACTGTTCACGCAGAGAAACCAAAACTTGCTTTGTATCACCGCCGATTAAATTTTCAAAAAGCTCAAAAACTTGAGACATATCGGCCAGACCAATCATATCTTTGACAATATCCGCCTTGATAAGTCCGCTTCCGAGAGAAATAGCTTGGTCAAGCAAAGACAGCCCGTCACGAGCGGAACCGTCTGCGGCTTTAGCAATCATATGCAACGCTTCCTCATCGGCCTTTAAGTTCTCGGCATCAATAATTTTGTGAAACAACTTAAGCAAATCTTCAATACTCAACCGTTGCAAATCAAACCGTTGACAACGGGACAAAACAGTAACCGGAACTTTGCGAATTTCGGTGGTTGCAAAAATAAATTTGACGTGCGCCGGTGGTTCTTCAAGCGTTTTTAATAGAGCATTAAAAGCACTTTTAGAGAGCATATGAACTTCGTCGATGATATAGATTTTATAACGGGCATTTGTGGGTTTGTAGCGTACGCCGTCTAAAATTTCGCGCATATCATCAACACCGGTGCGTGAAGCCGCGTCAAGCTCCAAAACATCAATATGGCGACCGGCGGCAATAGCTTTGCAGTTTTCACAAACGCCGCAAGGATTTATCGTTGCCTCACCTTTGCCGTCAAGGCCTGTACAATTCAGAGCTTTGGCTATCAAACGAGCGGTGGTCGTTTTGCCGACACCTCGGATACCGGTTAAAATATAAGCATGATGCAGACGATTATTTTTAATGGCATTGGTTAAAGTTTGTACCAACGCATCCTGACCGAGCAAATCTTCAAATTTTTGCGGTCTGTATTTACGCGCTAAAACAACGTATTGATTATCTGTGTTTGCTTCGTCTGCCATTATCGTCTTCAAAAAACAAGGTGGAGAACAAATGACCTTAAGGAAATTCGTTACGGCTGCTTCCTTCCGAACCTGACCGGATTGGCGAAGCCTTAACCCATTGTCCTCCGATAACTGAAATCTTTTATAATATTGTCAATATTCCTGATTTTTGCAAGTGAAAAATCAAGCCATCAACATTTATTCCGCCATCTCAAAATCATCAGCTGAGGGCAATAAGCGTCCGAAAATCATCATTTGTGCCGTTTCGGGATTTTTGCCGTAAATAGCCGGTTTTGAAGGTAAGAATAACTCTTGAGAAATCAAATTATCCGTATCGGTAAATTTGAGAGGAGCGGCATCGACAATATAGTTACCGCTGTCTCTGATTTCTTTAATATCCAAACTGTGTTGATTATGTCCATCCGGAAAAAATCGAAAAACACCGTTCAAACCGATATATCCTTCCGGATTTGTGATTTTGGAATCAAGATGATTAACATCATGGCGTGAAATGGCCGAAGCCAAAGCAACCGCATCGTAGCCGAACGCATACAAAGATGATGGACGTTCATTGAAAAGTTGCATATATTTTGTTGCAAAATAAGAACTGTTTTGACGCGAGAGAGAAGGATACCAACTGCCGCGCATGGTCGTTTCTTTGTTAAGATTGCTGTTGTCCCAAATAGATGTACCGATAAATTTGACTTCCGGTGAAAAAACATCATAGTACCCGAACATGGCAACGGCGGATTTAAGTGTTGTCCCGTAATCCGGAATCAAAACCGTATCAAAATCAACACCGCCGTATGTATCGGACTTATCGAGTTGTTTCATCATCCTGACGGCTTCGGGATTTCCGGCAGTTGCCGCGGCGGAATACTGTGCTTTAATTTGAGCAAGTTTGGCGGCGCGGGCGTTATAATTAGTCATTTCTTTGAGAATATCTGTAAAATCGGTTGTTCCGGATTTATAAAAACCGATAGAGGTTATAGAAACATTATTTTTTGCAGCAGCTTTAACGGCAGCTTTGGCAACGGCAATACCGGTGTTATTATCCGGCAAAAGCAAAGCAAAGCGGGAACGTCCCTGTTGGGCAGTATAAGTAATGACTCTGTCAACCTGCTCATCAATCAGCAGACCCATTGTATAAATACCGTTTTGCAAAACTTCGGAAGCTGAGTTAAACGCGATAACGGGGATATCTTTTCGTTTAGCTGTCGGGGTGATAGCTTGAACCGACGAGCTGAGCATAGGTCCGATAATCAGTTGTGCACCTTGATTAACAGCATTTTCCATAGCAACGGAAGCACCTTCCGGTGTGCCTTTTGTATCATAATACTGCAAAACCAAACCATCGTCGTTAATATCATCAAGAGCCATCATTGTGGCATTTTTCAAACCGTTACCTTGTTTGGCAAAATCGCCGCTTAAAGGCAACAAAACACCGACGCGAAACTCTCTGTCGGCAATAAAATTAATGTCATTAGTTTCCGTATATAAATCATTTTGCCCAGAGCGGCTATAAATACCGCGTGAAGCGCAGGCGCACAGATTTAACATCATAAAGGCATAAAATATTTTTTTTAACACTTGCTTTTTATCCCAAAATAGAAAATCATATAGCAAAGAACCTACATTAAAAAACTTGAAAAGTAAAGTAAGATAATGAAAAGCGGATTATATATTGTGGCCTCTCCAATCGGTAATTTAAGCGATATCACGCCTCGCGCCGTTCAGGTTTTGAAAGAGGCGGATGTGATTGCCTGTGAAGACTCGCGTGTAACCAAAAAATTATTCGGATTGCTGGGTATCAGCTGTGCGCGAGAATTTATTGTCTATCAAAATTATAATGAGGAGGAGCAGTCTCCGCAATTACTGGCATTATTGCAATCGGGAAAAAGCGTTGCGCTTATCAGCGATGCCGGGTCACCGTTAATTTCGGACCCCGGATATAAAATTGTGCGCAAATGCCGCGAAGAAGGTGTTGATGTAACGACGATACCGGGTTGTTGCGCGGTTATTGCGGCATTGCAATTATCCGGATTACCGACCAATCGTTTTATGTTTGCGGGTTTTGTTCCCAACAAAGAAAAGGCCAGACAAGATTTTTTTGAAGAATTAAAAGAGATGAAGGCAACTTTGGTATGTTATGAAACGGCACCGCGCTTGATAAAAACATTGGAAGTGATAAGAGATATTTTCGGTGCACGAGAAGTTTGTGTTGCGCGAGAGCTGACCAAAATGTACGAAGAATGCTTACGCGGCTCGGCCGATGAGTTAATCGCCCGCTACACACAAAAAGCCCCAAAGGGTGAAATTGTCGTGATGATAGCGCCACCGACAATTGCAGAACAAAAACTCGAAACATCCGAGGCAGAAACTCTGTTGCGTGAAAAATTAGCAAAAATGCCTCTCAAATCGGCAGTAAAAGAAATTGTCGAGGAATACGGTTTAAATAAAAATGATATTTACGAATTAGCATTGCAAATTAAAAATGACAAATAATAAAGCGGGACATTTTGCAGAATTTTTAGCAAGAATATATATGCGTTGTTGCGGTTGGAAAATCGTGGCAAAAAATGTGATAACGGGAAAAGGTACACATAGCGGTGAAATAGATTTTATTGTCGTCAAAAATAAAACAATAGTTTTTGTTGAAGTGAAAAAACGGACAAATCTAGAAACTGCGGCTTATGCCATTAATCCGATACAACAACAAAGAATTCGCAACGGAGCCGCAACTTTTTTGAAGAAAAACCCGCAATTTACCGAATATAATATGCGTTTTGATGCGATTTTAATAGCCTTTCCTTGCCAAATTCGGCATATTGAAAATGCTTTTTAAGAAGAGGCTAATAAAGAGGTGATTTCTGCCGCGATTTCAGCGGAAGGGTAAAGAATTTTACCGCCGGAAAATTTTTCACACCCCTGTTGAAGAGGTGCAGCATAGCCGCCGTCAAACAAAGATTTTGTAAAGCGAAGATGTTTTGATGTCAACCAATCGCGTCCTTCAAAAACAAAAACGGGTTTGCCTGTTCCGCAGGCTTCGCAACACATAGAAACGGAATCCCCGCTGACAACAAGATTATCGGCGCAGGCATAATAACCCATTAAAGGGTTTTTTTCTTGGCTTCCCCACAGAAAAGCATAAGTCGGAATACCGTCAAGAATTTCGAGAATAGCTTTTTCAGCATCATGACCGGTTCGACGAGAGTCAGTGATAAGCAAACTGCCACCGATACGAGATTTTAAATCTTTTATGTCATAAGCCATATTTCTGGCGTTTTCCAAAGTAAAAGGTTTTCCTTTAATTGAACCGCCGATAATAACGGCAGTCCATGGCTTTGGAAGGTCGGAAAACGAATTTTGCCATAATTCTCGTGCTTCGTTGAGTGTTGATTGTGTCACCCGATGCGGAGAGCCGACGGTAAAATAAAAATTAGGCAAAATCTTTTTGTTGGCATCGTGTTGCGGTAGAAAGATTTTGGTAAATTTTTTGGCGCCGAATTTTCCGGGAAACATAAGCTGTGTCAAAATAATCTGCGAATGCTTTTTTTTCAGAAACAAAGCAACGGGAGCTGTCCGCCGGCTGGTGGATAGAACGAGATGAGGAGGTTCACCCGAAAGAATATCGGGATTAGTTACCCCCAAAAGAGAAGCCCCGCGTATAAAATTGGGTAATCCTGCCCAACGGGAATATTCCAAATTTTTAACAACAATATCAAAACGTGCTGAGTCAAGTTCCTGCATAACTCCTTTGGCTTGTCCGACGCTACCCATTCTGTTATCCAGTAATACCCAAATAATTTTTTTCATTTCGTTCACTCGACAGATTGTTTTTTTATAAGTTATGTGTTAATCTAAAACGACGTGAAAATCAAATCTTTTTTGTGGAGAGGAAAAACAAATGTTAAGAGCAGCGATAATTTTAGCAATATTTTTAAGTGCCGCGCCGGTTCAGGCTCAGTACAGCGCGTCAAAAAACGCACAATATATGGCGACATTGAAAGCTGTGGCAAATTATAAAATAGAGGACGGTGAAATTATCAAAGATATTGAAAAATTACGCGAGAACAAAAGCTTTAACGAACATTTGCAAAAAATGCTGGATAAATTAAGCAATCGCCGCACAAAAGACGGAACTAATCGCAAAGTGATGAGAATTTTGGAAAAAGCCGGTGAAGATATCTACAAACTTTTGGATTAAGAAACCCTTAATACCTTGTATGATAAAATATATCTGATATCCGGAGAAAACGAATGACTAAAACTTACAGCCGTAAATATTTTTTGAGTAAATTAAAAAAACTTCGTTTGGTCGTATGCCGCAAAAAAGATTATAAAACCGTAGATGAGTTATTGTTTGGGTGTACCGGAAAGAATGTTAATCAAAATCAGGGACGGGAAAAATGAAAAACCTGTTTTTAATGGGAATGAGTATATTAATGATTGCAGCGTGCGTAGAAACTCGTCCGGTCGAAACTGTTGCACCGGCATACGATAGTCAGGATGAAAGACTTTTGAACAATGTTCGTGTTAAGTCTTATGATGAACACGGTATTACGTATGAATATAAAAATATGCGCATTGACGAGATAGCTTCTTTGGCATCGGAGTATTGTCACGAGCAAAAAGAACGGAAAGCGGTTTTGCATGATTCTCAATTATACAGAAATTTTTCTCGTCGTGCGACTTTTTATTGTCTGTAGTTGCAAAACAAAAAAGCCCTTCTTATATTTAATAAAGAGAGGGTTTATTAGGCAAAAATAATGAATAAAGACTTATATGGCATATTAGGCGTCAGCAAAACGGCAAGCGATGCGGAGATTAAGTCGGCGTATCGGAAATTGGCGCGCAAATATCATCCGGATTTAAACAAAGACAATCCGTCAGCGGCGGAAAAATTTAAAGAAGTTTCTTGCGCTTATGACATTTTAGGCGACAAAGAAAAACGCCAAAAATACGATAATAAAGAAATTGATGCGGAAGGCAAACCGACAGGCTTCGGCGCCGGTTTCGGCGGTAGTTCCGGCGGATACAGCTACAGTGGCGGAAATCCGTTTGGCGGAGGCACCGGTAACTTTGACTTTTCTTCAATTTTCGGAGAAGATATTTTCTCGCAATTCGGCGGAGGCAATACCGGCGGATTTCAAGGCTTCGGCGGCCGTTCGCGTCCGCGAAAAGGTCAAGACATCAACTATACGATGCAAATTGATTTTTTAAGCGCCGCGCGCGGTGATAATAAAACGGTGTCGATACAAGGCAAGAGTATTAATGTTAAAATTCCGGCCGGAACCGAAGACGGGCAAACATTGCGATTAAAAGGATTAGGTTACCCTAGCCCGAACGGTGGCGAGGCAGGCGATGTCCTGATTACATTAAAAGTCAGCTGCCATCCGTATTTTTGCACGGAAGGTAAAAATATTGTCGTTGAACTGCCGGTTACGTTAAAAGAAGCGGTATTAGGCGCTAAAGTGACGGTTCCGACAATTAACGGTAAAGTAGCGGTCACTATTCCGCCTTATTCAAGCAGTGGTTCAAAATTGCGTTTAAAAGGGCAGGGAATTAAAACCAAATTCGGACAGGGTGACGAAATTGTCACGCTTAAAATTATGATGCCGGAAAAGAAAAATATCGATTTGGAAAAGGCTTTACAGGCAATGCCTGATGAGACGATAAGGACTTTTTAATGCTTCTGGAAGCTTTGCAGAATTTTGAATGGTATAATGAGCCGGAAGACGTTGCTTTTCGAGATAAATGTTTGATTGTGACGGCGGAAAGTCATACCGACTTTTGGCAAAGCAAACATCGTCACTACGGTAAAGATAACGGGCATTTTTTCTTAACGCGCCGTGAGGGTGATTTTACACTTTTGGTCAAATGGAGTTTTGCAAAAAGTAATCCGTATGATCAATGCGGTATAATGTTACGCATAGACGAATACAACTGGATTAAAGCGTCAATTATGTATGATAATCCGCAACGACCGATGTTGGGTAGCTCAGTGACGCAAAACGGATATTCCGACTGGGCAGCACAGGACATTCCGAATGGTGTTAGCGAAATTTGGTTTAAGTTAAAAAGGCACGAAGGTGATTATTCGGTTTATTATGCGTTAGACGGAGAAAATTATAAGCAAATTCGGACAACACATTTAATAAACGATATGCCGGAAATAAAAGTGGGGGCTTATATTTGCAGTCCGGAAAGTGAGAGCTTTGAAGCATCGTTATCGCAAATAGAATTTATCGACTGAATTTTAAACGGCACAAAACTCCTAAGTTCTCTGACTTGGGAGTTTTTTGCTGAAAGGAGCATAACAATAGGTTTCTCTCAAAAGCTTGCTCCGACACATAGCAAGAGCTTTTGAATGAGAAAGTTAAGACATAAATATAGGGGCGATAAAAGTTTAAGAATCAAGGGTAAGCATCCCGCGCGATGTTTACATATGTTTCACACAATTATCAGATTTTTAATCGCAATTTTCTGTTGCTATCAAGTGACTTTTCTGTCAGGTCAAAATACCGGTTTATATATCTTCGCGCATAAAACACATCTATAGCTGTATTTTTTTGTGCGATTAATGAATTCATAACAAGGATTCTATCGGTGATTGGTTAATAAAAGATTGATAAAAAAATGAGTCTTTCCAACGATTCGCGGCAAATTGAGACTCAGATTCGCTTTGAGTCAAATTAAAAAATTTTATGATGAAGCAAAGAATCGCGATAACATTCAAAGAATCGGGCGCGAAAATGATTTTTGTAAAAATGCGACTTGCAAAAATAGAGGGCATAGATTATAAGAACGATATGCGTCGGCGTAGCTCATCTGGATAGAGCAACAGTTTCCTAAACTGTGGGTAGTGGGTTCAAGTCCCGCCGCTGACGCCATACAAAAAACAGCCCTTGCAAAAGGACTGTTTTTTGTATGAGTGTTGCGAGGGACTTGAACCCACAGCGTGGGCTGGAGGCAAAAAATTAGTCCGGTGGACTAATTTTTAACGACAGGCGAAGTTTTCTTATGTGAGCGAGAAGCGGCAGCGTAACGAAGCGAACTTAGAAAACGAGTGACCGAAACGAGTTGTTGAGCTGTAAGCGAAACTTACGAGTAAGACTTGTGCCGCTGACGCCATACAAAAAACAGCCCTTGGAAAAGAGCAATCAGAGCATAATCGCTTATCAGCAATATGCGGTAAATTTCTGGGCAGCTCAAATATTAGAAACAATAAGAAAAACCCGAAAGGATAACTTTCGGGTTTTCCGTTTGTGTGTGATGTATATAACCCATGAAGAAGAAAAACAAAATTTCTCTTAATCCGGGTCAGACATAATAATATGGGAATTTTTAATTATAGGCTTGATTCTGTACCGTTAGCACCAAAGGTTGTACCCAAAGTATTGTTAACTTGGTTATCACCGGAAGCGTATTCAACGATAGCGCCGGCAGCACCTAACAAAGCCATACCGACAGCCAAGCCGGCAAACCAAGACCATTTTACTTTACCGATAATGGCTTGATAAGCAATACCGACCAAACCGAAACCGCCTAAAATGAAGGTAATTGTTTTAACGCTTTTAAAGACGTTTGCTGCTTTCTTGGCAGCTGTATCCATTAAGGTTGCTCCTTCAACATATCCTTCAGCGAAAGCGTCGAGAGCGATTAAAGCGAAGACGGCTACCCAAGAGCAGATAGTCCAGATATTTTTCTTAAAGAACTTCATAATATATCTCCTTGTAATAAAAAAGTTAGACAAAGAAAAGTTTGAGCATCAAAATAATTTGATACTTTTCATCCTAGCATTTATTTCTTAAAAGTTCACTAACTTTTTTATGAAATTTTTGTTACAGCTCTTTTTACCCATAAAAAAGCCTCCCTTACGGGAGGCTCTGGCGGTTGTTCTGATGGGCTAGTTATGCACTAATTTTTCTAAGAATTTGATTTGAATATCGGCTATTTTTTGAACACTGTCGATATCAACATATTCATTTGCGGCGTGCATTCCCTCGCCGCTGCCGGAATGCATAATAACGATTGATCCTTTGACGGCAAAGGAGCGAGAATCTGTTGCTCCGCCGATATGTTCAAATTGTATTTTTTGCCCGAGAATGTTTTCGGCAAACGCTTTGTAATCCAAAATATAAGGATTGGTTTCATCCATAACGACGGGTGTGCTTTCCGAAACGATTTTGTAAGTCACGCCTTTTTCCATACAGGCATCCAAATTTTGTTTCAATCGGTCGACGCTTGAGTTTTCGGTCAGACGAAAATCACATAAGGCTTCGGCATAATTAGAGATAATATTAGAAACTTCACCGCCTTTCAGGGTGGCAAAATGAACGGTGTCCTGCCATTTGTTTTCAGGTTGGGGAAGTTCTTTTGAATAATAAGGATAAATTTTGCGAATATTGGCGCAGGTCATCATCAGTTTTTCGTTGGCGTCAATACCTTCCCACGGAGTAGAGCCGTGTGCTTCTTTTCCTTGGGCAATAATCTTAACAAAAACAGGATTTTTGCATTTGCTGACAATTTTTAAGATATCTCCGCCGACATCATTATCCAAAACGATTTTAGCACCGATTTGCGGATGGGCTTTCATAAAAGCGTGCGTGCTGGCACTGCCTTTTTCTTCGTCGGTTGATAAAATAATACCGAAATTAAGGTTTAGGTTGTTTTGCAAAACATGAAACATGGAGTTGAAAGCGACAGCGGCAAAAGATTTCATATCCAAAGTGCCTCGCCCAAACATTTTTCCGTCTTTAATATAAGGCTCAAACATTTTATCTTCGGCGGGAACAACATCAAGATGGCCAAGAATGATAACATCAAAATTTTCGGTCTCGCGGTTACGAACAAACAAAACCGGAGATGTCCCGTCAAATCGACAAATATCAACAATAGCACGACTTCCGTCAAATAAATTCCGGCAATAGTCCAAGCATTTGTCGATTTGTTCGGCGTTTCCGGTTTCGGTGCGAAAACGAATTAAGTCCTGAGCGGTTTGTAGTAAATTCATTTTTATTTTTCCTGTAAGTTTTACGTTTTGTTCACAATCTTACGTTATATTAAAAGTAAGATAATAAAAAAAAGATTAAAGGGTTCAAAATGAGAACATTTTTTTGGAGCATAATTGTAAGCCTGCTTTGCTGTGCGGGCGGAGCTCGGGCAGAAGGATTACCCGATGACGGAGAGACGGGATTGGCGTTGCCGCGAATGGTTTCTTTGCGGTCAAATATGATTAATGCGCGTTCCGGTCCGGGGGTCAGGTATCCGATAACCTGGGTTTATCGCCAAAAACAAGCACCGGTCGAAATTACGGCAGAATTTGAATTGTGGCGCAAAATTAAAGACTGGAAAGGGGCTGAATCGTGGGTTCATAAGCAGATGTTATCCGGAAAAAGAACGGCTAAATTGATAACACCGGGAGAAAACAATATTTATAACGCCCCCGATTACAAATCTAAAGTTATCGCCCGCGCGGAAGAAGAGGTTGTCGGAATAATAAAAAAATGTCCGAGCGGCAGTGATTTTTGTTTGGTAAATTTTGAAAATTCTGTTGAAGGTTGGGTTCCGAAAAGCAATTTATTCGGGATTTATCCTAACGAAGTCATAGATTAAAATCAAATAAACTTCTCAAAATTTAGATAAAAAGGTTGTGCATAAAAATATATGTGCTTGCCAAGAGTCGCAGTTTATTTTATCTAAAATACGAGGGGTTTATTTTATGAACAAAACAGGTTTAAAAACGTTTGTTTGCAGTTTTGTTTTTACTTTATCCGCCATTATCGGTACGGATAGAGCTTTTTTTTATACCCCTGACACGACTGAAGAAAACCTGAAAATCCCTCGTAAAAACATAACGTTGTTTTTCAGTCGTCCACATCCTCAAACTTTTTCTTCACAAACCGAACCGGTGCAAAAAGTTGCGCTTGAAACCCCTGATTTTGAGCCGGAAGAGCTTAAAATCGCGCAAAATATGCCAGTGTTGCCTCAGGGATATGCTGTGACGGATATTCCCGAGTTGGCGGAAAAAGTAAAAATTCCTTTGGTTTTAGAAGATATAGCGCCGCCGACAGAAGTTGTTGCGGAAGAAAAAAGTAAAGAGGATAAACTTCCTGATGTGCCGCTGATTTATGCAGGGTTGGAAAGCTCTACGGAATCTTTGAGCGGTGCACAGAAAGAAATGCCTGCATCTCAAGAGGTGCCGGAAATATCTGAGCCTCCTGTCAAATTAGCATCGGTTGAAGCCCCCGTTTCGGATGAAACGTCGATATCGATATCTCAGCCGGTGATTGTAAAGGCAAATAAGCAAATTATTAAAATTGATAATTTGAAAAAGCGGGAAGAACGCTTAAAACAAAAGGAAAAACAGGATGTGACGCTTGCATCGGCAGAAGAAGTTATTCCGTTGCAAAATAGTAAGGAGTTGTCGGCCGAAAAAGAACAACAAGAAAATCGTCCATCGTCCAGTCAAGTCGCTTCGTTAGGAGAGAGTATGCCCTTAAATGCCGCAGAAGCAGTTGTTGTTGAAGAAACAAAAGGTATGCGCGAATGGCAAACGATGGCGGAAAAACACCATGATGATAATCCATGGGTTGTAGCGAGAGGAAGTAAATATATCAAGAACAAACAGTTGCTGAAAGAGGATTTTGCGTCTGATGCGGCAGAAAAAAAAGCAGAATTACTTCTGTCACGGAAAAATTCGGACAAAGAAAAGTCAGCCAAAGTTGCTGTTCAGGATAATTTGCTGATACCGATACCGCAAGAATTGTTGGATGAAGATAATCTTGTACCTGATGTGAGTGATGATGACGGCAAGAAAACGCCTCGACCGAAGCCGGTAGCAAAAAAGAAAGAAAAAGAGAAAGAAAGTTCTTTTTTAGATAATATAACCTCAGTTTTTTCCAAAGAAAACAGGGAAAGAGCAATTCGAAATCTCAAAGAAAAAAGCAGCAAATTAATGGGGGATGAAGATAACGAAAAAGAAGAAATTCGTCCTCAAATTCTCCCAACGGAAATTCGTCTGTCTTTCCAACCCGGTCGTGCTGAAATTTCGGGGCAAACTTTGCGCTGGATTCAGGCTTTTGCGCGAAAAGCCGCAGATGAAGATGATGTCGGATTGGAGATTCGTATTGACGGGTCGAAATCTTTTGAGTTGCAACAAAAAAGATTAAACCTGTTGTACAACATTTTAACCGCCAACAATGTGCCGTATCCGAAAATTAAAGCGGTCTTTGTTGACAGAGAACCGAATTCTTTTGTTGTCAGAACGGTGAAAATCGTTATGGGAAACAAAAGCTCAAAGGAGAAAGATGATTGGAAAAAATATTATCAAAAATGGTAAGTTATCGTAATTGGTAATAAGTCGGCGTCGATGCTTGATTATTTAATTTTCCAACTGTATGATAAGAAACAAAAAAACTCAGGAACTTTGATAATGAACATGAAATTCAAATTTTGCACAGTCTTAGTAATGTTGTTAATTTCCGGTTGTATGGGCACATTGACACACCCCGTAAGTATGCCTGATGAGCCGGATTGTTCGGAAGTAACGTCTGCCGGACCCGATACCGGAAAATCTGATTTTGTGACCTATACGGATGTTGCGGCTGATTATCGTGAATACGGAGAGAGAACGCCGCGTGATCAAAATATTGTCAGAACCGGCGCAGGGAGCAATATGTCGGCCTCTGTTCCGCCATCTGTAGACGAAGAAGTTGAAGAATACGAGGAGACAATATCCGTTGAAGAGCGCGGAGAAAGCAATGTCGGCGTACAAAATGTCGAAGATCCTATTGAAGACTGGTTGGCGGAAGAAGGACAAAATTTGAAAGATTTGCTCGGGGAATGGAGTGATAGAGCCGGTTGGCGTTTAGTTTGGAAAACCAATCGTAACTATCCGTTGACGGCGGGTGCAATGTTCAGAGGGCGTTTTGCCGATGCAAGCGCGGCATTAATCAGAACGTTTGCTCGAGCCAAACCGGCACCAATAGCAACTTTCTATAAAGGTAATCGCGTTTTGGTTGTAGAAACGATGGAGGATGAAAATGCGTTTGAATAGATTTACTCGTGACACTTTATCGGCAGTTGTTCTGCTGGGGCTCGCATCTTCGTGCTCTATTTCGACGGATATGGATGCGACGATTGAACGCGATGTTGAAAAGGCGACGGTTTTGAGTGAAAAAGCCAAAATGCCGTCTAAGCCGATTGCTGAAGATGTTGTTCGTGTTAAAAATGATATTTGGCTGGGAGATACGAGCGAAATTGAATATGATGGTCAACCTCTTCCTGCTAATTTTGAAACAAAAGACGGCGTAACTTTAATTAGTAACCGTCCGATTACGTTATATGAAATCGGCGATATGATTAGCAAAATCACAGCCTTGCGTGTCAGCTTTGCCGGTGATATGGATACGGAAGCCCGTGCCAATGCGACAACAAACAAACCTAATCCTCAAAATATCAATGTTGACTGGACAGAGCCGAACAAAATGTTGGTATCTTACCAAGGACCGTTGAGTGGTTTATTGGATGAGGTTGGTTCTCGTTTCGGTGTTTGGTGGAAATACGATAAAAAAGAAATTTATTTCTATAAAAATATTACCAGAACGTTTGTTTTATACAGCTTACCGAGTGAGCCGAGTATGAATGTAACGGTCGGCGGGTCATCTAGCGGTAGCGGGGCAAGTAACTCTTTGACAATGACTAATGCGGCTAAGTTAGAGTTCTGGTCAAATATTGAAAAGTCAATTAAATCCATGATTGAGTCAGGTTCGCAAATCAGTATGGATTCTTCAAATGGAACAGTAGCTGTTACGGCTAATCCGAACGACATCAAAAAAGTTGCAAAATTTATCAATGAGCAGAACGCACGTTTGTCACGACAGGTTGCTATCAGTGTAAAGGTTTTGCAGGTTAATGTTGATGACAGCGATAATTTCAATCTTGATATTTCGGCTGTATTTACCGATCCGGCAGGTGGTAGTGCTGCAATTAAAGGTATTGCTGGATCAGCTGATTTGACCGATAATTTAACAATGTCGTTGATTCCGGGTAATGTCAGCATAGATGCGGGAATTCAAGCTTTGTCTAAGCAAACCACGACCACACTGATTACCAGTGGTACGGTAACAACATTGAATAATAAACCGGCGCCTATTCAGGTGGTAAAAAAACAAAATTATATTTCGGAAATCACCAAAACAAACAGTGGCGGCGATTCGAATTACTATGATATTTCAACCGAAACGGAAGAAATCGAAACCGGTTTTACAATGAATGTTTTGCCGCGTATTTTGGAGCACGGCCGCATTATGTTAATGTTTAATTTGACATTATCTGATTTGTTGTCTTTGGATAAGGTTAATTTAGACAACGGTTCCGGCGGCGGGACATCAGGCGGACAATATATTCAAAATCCGGTTATCGAATCTCGCGGTTTCTCGCAAGAGGTTGCTATGACATCGGGACAATCTTTGGTTTTAACAGGATATGAAAGAGTTGAGAATACGACGGAAAAATCAGGTGTCGGTTCGGCAACCAATTCTTTACTCGGTGGTGGAGCTAATGCCGAAAAAATAAGAAGTATTTTGGTTATTATCTTAACGCCGGTTGTTTTGGAATCTCCGCTGAATCCGGAATCAAGAATGCATAATATCTAGCAGTAAGAAAGGACAAGCAATTGCTGGAAAATGCTAAATTATATGAGAAGGATTTTGATTCGAATGCGACGCGTTCG
>Ga0310786_10003986_pt1 | contig 20837 bp, 10 predicted proteins | sample AusTroGonzalo_MG_FD_203881 | JGI IMG/M metagenome (GOLD analysis project Ga0310786, IMG submission 203881) | Bovine rumen microbial communities from tropical cattle in Woodstock, Queensland, Australia - Gonzalo_03 (v2) (version 2) | ecosystem: Host-associated > Mammals > Digestive system >... | reverse complement strand
GACCCTAAGAAGGTGGCCCAGGTTGATGTTGTAATCAGCGAAATAGCAAAATCCATGAAATGGATGGAGAACTATACAGGCATTAAGTGTCCGTTTAGGGAGTATGGTCTGGCCATCCTACCCGACTACCCCTATGGCGGTATGGAACATCCCGGTGCTTTCCAAATCAACCAATCACGCCTGTTGCTCGAGAACAACGCCTCAAAAGAAGAGGTGCTCAAACGGACGGAGCTAATCGCCCACGAGACATCACATCTCTGGTTTGGAAACATTGTCCAACTAAACTGGATGGAGAATCTCTGGGAGAAGGAAGTGATTGCCAACATCATGGCATCGAAAATGACACATAGGGTTGACCCCAAGGAGAATGATTTCAATTTCCTTCTCACTTATCAGAATCCCGCGATGGCTTTAGACCGCACCGATGGTACATTCGCTATCGAACGGCCTTCGATTGTTGACCATACGACCTTGCTCTACGATAACATTATCTATAACAAAGCGACGGTCATGATGCGGGCTTTGGAACAACTTATAGATCCAACAAAAATGCAGAAAAGTCTACGTAGCTTCCTGCAGAAATACTATTTCAAGAATGCCACCTGGGATGACCTAATTGAAACCCTCGACAAGGAGAATCCTACAGTCGGCGTACGACAGTTCTTTGAGGTATGGGCCAAACAAAAAGGCATGCCCGTCATTAACACTTCTTATAAAGATGGTCAGCTTGTCGTTTCACAGACCGATCCCTTCGGACGTGGCCTCTGCTGGCGACAGAAGTTCGTCGTCCAAGTTATTTACGACCTGGCTCCCAGCCGTTCTATCACCGTAGATATGCAAAAGCCTATTATGACTTACAGCCTGAAAAACGGCAAACCTAGCTACATCATTCCCAATTACGACGGTCAAGGCTATGGTATCTTTACGCTCGATGACGATTATGCAGAGATCCTGCCCAAGCGACTCATCACCACCCGTAATGATCTGGCACGCTATTGTCTGCTGAATACCATTCACGACAATTATTTCCAAGGCAAGGTCGCTCCTTCGTCTTTTGGTGAACTCTACCGTTTTATGATGAAAGAGAAGAATCCCATCGTTATGCAGACAACCATCGACCACATGTTTAAGATTGCTTTCGACTTGTCATTAGAACAACGGAAGACGCTCGAACTCTGTATGATGGACTTGCTAGGAGAGAACAAATCAAAAGACTGTCGCCAACTCATCTTCCGGAAAATGGCTGTCAATGCCATTTCTCCCGATGTGCTCGCACAGTTAGAAACGGTTTGGCTGCAACACAATGATCCGCTTTTCGACGAACACGACTATATGGAGATGGCCTATCGTCTAGCCATCATGAATTCCAGCCGTTGGCAAGAGATCCTTTCTACCCAACGAGCCCGTCTGAAAACCGAAGATCTGCAGAATGAGTTTGACTTTGTCAGTCGTGCCTGCAACCCCGATGCATCCAAGCGTAATGACCTCTTCAAGAAACTTATAAAGAAAGAGAATCGTAAGGAGGAATCCTGGACCATCCACGCACTTCAATTGTTGAGCACTGACATCTACGAACGGGATGTTCCGAATTATGTGGCACAAACGCTGGCCAATCTGAAATATCTGCAGCAGACGAGCAGTATCCTCTTCCCCGGCAACTGGCTGGAGGCATTATTTGCTAGTCAGAAGAGTTCTTCGGTCAAACAGACATTGGAAAACTGGCTGAAAAACCCAAAGACAGATTGTCCTGAGGATCTTCGTAATAAGGTATTGGAAATAACTTGGCTGATGAGAAACCAGAAGCCCTTTGTGGAGCGTCCCAAGCCGGCAACCGTTGTCACAAATCCCAAGCCTGTTGTCAAGAAGGCTGCTCCCAAAACCGTTAAACGCAAGAAATAAAAACAAAACATATTAAAAATGATACGCTTCTTTCAGACCCCACAAAAAACGACGGATGACTCTAGTCGTTCGGTGATTGCCACAGAGGTAGATCACGTACTGAGTGAACAGGAAATCAAAGAATTAAATTGGCTTTTTGGTGAGGCCACATTGCTGGATGCAGACAAACTCGACGGTTTTTTCGTTGGTCCGCGTCGTGAAATGGTGACCCCGTGGTCCACCAATGCCGTTGAGATTACACAGAACATGGGTATTAAGGGCATCAGCCGCATCGAGGAATATTGGGCTGTTGCCAACAAGGATGCTGAGTACGACGAGATGTTGCAGCGCATGTACAATGGCCTCAATCAGGACATCTTCACCATTAACATCCAACCTGAACCCATCAAGTATGTGGACAATCTGGAGGAATACAACGAACAGGAAGGTCTCGCCCTCTCACCTGAGGAAATCGAATATCTGCATGGAGTGGAAAAACAGAATGGTCGTCCTCTGACGGATTCTGAGATTTTCGGTTTTGCCCAGATCAACTCTGAGCACTGTCGCCATAAGATTTTTGGTGGTACGTTTATTATCGACGGCAAAGAGATGGAGTCTTCGCTCTTTGCAATGATCAAAAAAACCACGCAGGAAAACCCCAACAGAATTCTCTCGGCCTATAAGGATAATGTAGCCTTCGCACAGGGTCCTATGGTGGAGCAATTTGCGCCGAAAGACCAAAGCACCAGCGATTATTTCCAGGTGAAGGATATTGAGAGTGTAATCTCACTGAAAGCTGAGACGCATAATTTCCCCACCACCGTTGAGCCTTTTAACGGAGCAGCTACAGGTACGGGTGGTGAAATCCGTGACCGTATGGGTGGTGGCGTCGGCTCTTGGCCCATTGCCGGAACCGCAGTCTATATGACGGCTTATCCGCGTCTTCACGATGATGAAGGAGTCGCACGCGACTGGGAAGATATCCTGCCTGTGCGCCAGTGGCTTTACCAGACGCCTCAGCAGATTCTGACAAAAGCATCTAATGGTGCTTCTGACTTCGGTAACAAGTTCGGCCAGCCGCTGATTTGCGGCTCTGTCCTCACCTTCGAGCATCAGGAGGGCAAAGAAAAGTATGCCTACGATAAGGTCATCATGCTCGCCGGTGGTGTAGGTTATGGCACCAAGCGCGACTGCCTGAAGAAAGAACCCCAGAAAGGTAACAAGGTTGTTGTTGTGGGTGGTGATAACTACCGTATCGGCCTTGGTGGTGGTTCTGTTTCTTCTGTGGATACTGGTCGCTATAGCAACGGCATCGAGCTCAACGCTGTGCAGCGTGCCAACCCCGAGATGCAGAAACGTGCCTACAATTTGGTTCGTGCCCTCTGTGAGGAGGATGTAAATCCCGTCGTTTCTATCCACGACCACGGATCAGCCGGTCATCTGAACTGTCTGTCTGAGCTTGTCGAGGAATGTGGTGGTGAGATTGACATGACCAAATTACCTATCGGTGACAAGACGCTGAGTTCAAAAGAGATTATTGCCAATGAGAGTCAGGAACGCATGGGCCTGCTCATCGACGAAAAGCATATCGAACATGTGCGTAAGATTGCTGAACGTGAGCGTGCGCCGCTGTATGTAGTCGGCGAGACCACAGGCGATGCCCACTTCTCGTTCAAGCAGGGCGATGGCGTAAAGCCTTTTGACCTCGATGTGGCTCAGATGTTCGGTCACTCACCGAAGACCGTCATGCGCGACAATACCGTTGAGCGTCATTATGAGAATGTCACTTATTCACATGATAAGATTGAGGAATACCTCGAACGCGTGCTCCAGTTGGAGGCTGTGGCTTGTAAGGACTGGCTGACTAATAAGGTCGACCGCTCCGTGACAGGAAAGATTGCCCGTCAGCAGTGTCAAGGTGAAATACAGTTGCCACTCAGCGACTGTGGTGTCGTGGCTCTTGACTACCGTGGTGAGAAGGGTATTGCTACAGCTCTCGGTCATGCCCCACAGGCCGGTTTGGCTGATCCTGCTGCAGGCAGTGTGCTTTCTGTAGCTGAAGCGCTCACGAATATCGTTTGGGCACCGATGGCTGAGGGTATGGACTCCATTTCACTCTCCGCCAACTGGATGTGGCCTTGCCGTTCTCAAGAGGGTGAGGATGCCCGTCTGTATGCTGGTGTCAAGGCATTGAGTGATTTCTGCTGCGACCTACACATCAATGTACCTACTGGTAAGGATTCGCTTTCACTCTCTCAGCAGTATCCCAATGGCGAGAAGATTATCTCCCCGGGAACCGTCATCGTCTCTGCCGGTGGTGAGGTAAGCGACATCAAGAAGGTGGTATCGCCCGTATTGGTGAACGATAAAAACGCCTCCATCTATCATATCGACTTCTCGTTCGACGAACAGCATCTTGGGGGTTCTGCCTTTGCCCAGAGTTTAGGCAAGGTCGGCGACGATGTACCGACGGTGAAGAATCCCGAGTACTTCGCTGATGCCTTCATGGCCATCCAGCAACTCATCGAAAAGGGTTGGATCATGGCGGGTCATGACATCTCGGCCGGTGGTCTCATCACCACCCTCTTGGAAATGTGCTTCGCTAATACCAAAGGCGGCATGCATATCAATCTCCACGATATTTGTGCTGACGGTGACATCGTGAAAACCCTCTTCGCAGAGAACCCAGGTGTGGTGATTGAAGTGAGTGACGAGTACAAGCAGGAGTTTAAGGAATTCATGGAGGAGCAAGGTATCGGCTTTGCTAAGATTGGCTATCCTGTTGAAGACAGTCGCACTATCGAGATCATCTATCCTAGCCTAACTAGCCAATCTAGTACGTCTAGCTATACCTTCGATATCGATGCTCTCCGCGACGTATGGTATAAAACAAGCTATTTGCTCGATCGCAAGCAGAGCTTCCACGGCAAGGCCAAGGAGCGCTTCGAGAACTATAAGAAGCAGCCCCTTGAAATGAAATTCCCCAAGGGTTTCACAGGTAAACTATCGCAGTATGGCCTCAACCCTCGCCGTCCTGTTTGTTCTTCGCAGAGCGAAGCGGCAAAGCCGAGCGGCTGTGCCACTGCAACAGCCAAAACACCCAAGGCCGCCATCATCCGTGAGAAAGGAACCAACGGTGAGCGCGAGATGGCCTATATGCTTTATCTCGCCGGTTTCGATGTGAAGGATGTGATGATGACCGACCTCATCACAGGCCGTGAAACCTTAGAAGAGGTGAATCTCATCGTATTCTGCGGTGGTTTCTCCAATTCCGATGTACTCGGTTCTGCCAAGGGTTGGGCGGGTGCCTTCCTCTTCAATCCGAAAGCCAAGGAGGCGCTCGACAAATTCTATGCCCGCGAGGACACTCTTTCTTTAGGTATCTGTAACGGTTGTCAATTAATGGTAGAACTCGGCCTCACCGGTGCAAAAGGTGCAAAGATGCTGCACAACGACTCACATAAGTTCGAGAGTGAGTTTATCAGCCTCAGCATCCCACAGAACAATAGCGTGATGTTCGGTTCGCTTAGCGGCTCAAAATTAGGCCTTTGGGTGGCACATGGTGAGGGAAAATTCCATCTGCCTGAGCCAGAGAAGAGCTACAACGTGATTGCCAAGTACAATTACGCTGGTTACCCCGCTAATCCGAACGGCTCTGACTACAACGTAGCTGGAATCTGCTCCACTGATGGTCGTCATCTCTGTATGATGCCACACCTGGAGCGCGCCTTCTTCCCCTGGCAAAATGCGTGGTATCCCACTGACCACAAAAACGACGAGGTAACCCCGTGGATAGAAGCCTTCGTTAATGCACGTAAATGGGTAGAGGGAAAAATGAAAGAATGAAAAAATGAAAATGAGAAAATGAATATCTATTGGGATTCATTTCGAACATTCTTTAAGATTGGCATATTCACCATCGGCGGTGGATATGCCATGATTCCATTGATAGAAGAAGAGGTGGTCAACAAGAAGCAATGGGTATCCAAGGATGAGATGCTGGACCTGATTGCCATTGCCCAGAGTTGTCCTGGCGTCTTTGCCATCAACATCGCCATTTTCATTGGGTATAAATTAAATAAGGTGCGCGGAGCCATCTTCACTACTCTCGGCACTGCCCTACCCTCCTTCCTCATCATCCTGGCCATCGCCATCTTCTTCAGCCAGTTTAAGGATAACCCCCATGTGGCAGCCATCTTCCGAGGCATCCGTCCAGCCGTGGTAGCACTCATCGCAGTACCGACGTTCCGCTTAGGTCAGCGTGCCAAACTCAACCGCTACACAATCTGGATTCCTGTCGTCTGTGCTCTCGCCATATGGGCCCTCGGTGTCTCACCGATCTACGTCATCATCATCGCCGGCCTTGCCGGCTATCTCTATGGTAGTTTCTCAAATAGATCTGTGTGACATTAAATTTTTATCTGTGTTATGATATTTGTTAGTCTCTTCATTACATTCTTCGAGATCGGGCTCTTCGGCTTCGGTGGGGGGTATGGCATGCTCTCCCTCATCCAGCATGAGACGGTGGAGGCTCACCATTGGCTTTCTACAGCAGAGTTTACCGATATTGTCGCCATCTCCCAGATGACGCCAGGTCCTATCGGCATCAACTCCGCCACCTACTGCGGCTATACCGCTATCCACAATGCCGGTTATGGGCAACTGATGGCCACGCTGGGCTCAGCAACCGCCACTTTCGCCTTAATACTGCCCTCGTTGATACTGATGATACTGATTAGCCGCATGTTCATGAGATACATGAACACCCCATTGGTACAGTCTGTGTTCACAGGCTTGCGGCCTGCCGTCGTGGGCCTGCTTGCAGCCGCTACCCTCCTGCTTTGCAACAAGGAAAACTTCTCTACACCAATGGAAAACCCCTGGCAGTTCTGGATCAGTATTGCTCTCTTCCTCGCCACGGCCTTTGGCACTGGTTATCTGAAGATCAACCCTATCCGGATGATCTGCTACGCTGGGTTCGCCGGTCTGCTCCTGCTCTGAAATGCATTATAATTTGGGCCAGCCGTCGGATGTCCAACGGATGGGACGCTGGATGAGGACAGAAGCACCTTCCTGGGCGACACTATAGCCATGACAGATGAAGATGTCCTCGCCATCCAGATGGTAAGCGGCGCTATGACCGGCAGCCTCATACGTCTTCTTATCACCTTCGAGGAAGAGGTTACCACCACCATAACGCATATCAATGCCCTTACTGTCAAGATAGGGACCCGCAACCGTCTTACTACGGCCTACAGCCACGCGATAATTACTCTTCGCACCCTGACAACAATAGTCCCATGAAACAAACAGATAATACCAGCCGTCGTGCTTAAAAATAAACGGCGCCTCAATGGCATTGGGGCCAGCATAATCAGAAGTCGGATTTTTCGGAGGATTCGGATTAATCGGAAGAGATGCCTTAGCATTTTTACTACTCAGATTGAATCGGCGAGCGATGGTGCGCGGTTGTTCGCCTTTAGCAATATGCATCGTCGAATCAAGACGAACCATCTGAATGCCGTCCCAGAAGGAACCCCAGACAAGCCAAGGCTGGTCATTGTCGTCGATGACGAAGTTGGGATCAATTGCATTCCAATTGTCACGTTTTTCCTTTGAAGCCACGATGCAACCCTCATCTTCCCACAGGCCTTGGGCCAGGGAGCGACAGGAGAGCAGACCGATGGCCGAACCGTTACGTCCGAAGGTGCTGCAGCTATAGGCGAGCCACCAGCGGCCATGCCACTGTATCACATCCGGCGCCCAGATATGGTTACGGAATCCTGGCACGGAGTCATGCGTCCACTTCGGGATGACACTCATCACCGGATCAGGATGCACCGTCCAGCTCTTTCGGTCTTTCGAGGTCATCTTCTGGATACCCATACCGGTAGCAAAAATGTAGTAGGTCTCATTTTCGGAAGCCATCACAGGGTCGTGCACCATAGGTGTCTCCGTTGTGAATGCCTCTCTTGGAAAGCGATGTCGTTGCCCCTGTGCCATCACGGCACAGGAGACAATCAACATCAAGGGAAAAACAAGTTTCCTCATATATAATTTAAGTAGTATGTGGTTTGTTTTTTTATTTCAAAAGATACTTCTTCCCATTTTGGATATAGACGCCCTTGTGGTGTGGCGAATCGATACGTCGGCCTTGTAAGTCGTAGAGGTGAGAAAGGCTACGGGTAGGCGAGCTTTGCTCGGGAATGATATCATCTACCCGAATATCCTCAATCCCCGTGGTGACCTCGGTCTGATAGCCCCAAACGGTAGCACCCGTCGTAGCCGCAACAGCCGTAAAGACAGGCGTTTTTGTGTCGGTTGGTTCCAAGGTCTGCTCCACCATCACACCATGATAGTAAGTGCTGCCTATCTTCAGTGTGATATAAGAGGTTCCTTCTTCTATTTTCCATGTGCCGGATGAAGCACCGCTGATGGTGCCGTCGCTCTTCAACTCGATATCTACAGGCTCGGCAGCCGCCTTCTTCCTGTGATCCAGTTTGTAATTATGGGTGAGCAACTTGTACTTACCTGCTATCCTATCGGTAGCAATCTGCTGTGTCGTGGCAATATCAGCACTCGTCACCTGTTCGCCCGTATATTCAAAGGGTGCAGCCACTAACCAGCCGTTCTTGCTTTGGAACACCTGATGCACACGCACCTGATGGCTCTCACCCCAGTTCTGGAAACGGGTGTGATAGACCAGATAAGTACGTCCGTCCTCAGCTGCAATGATGGAATTGTGGCCTTGTGAGCGCTCGCCATAGTTGCCTTTGGCCTGATTACCCCATGAGGTGTAGGCACCGAAGATGTTGACGCCACGATTGCCATCGTTCTCATTTGGACCAAAGTTCAGCAGATAGGATGTAAATACAGCGTCTTGGCTCTGGGAGTCTTTATACGGGCCATCGGGATTCTGGGAGCGGAAGACACGCATCTGGTAGCCGCCATTGTTATAGTCGTTGGCATTACCACCCGCAGCCAGTCCGCCGTATGTGACAAACAGATAATAATAGCCGTTGATATACTCGATATAGCTGGCCTCGCCTGACACGTAGAACCCACCGGCAATCTTCGTCCCGAAATACGGATCACTAATATTGTTAGTTGCATAGGTGACGTCATAGTCGCGTAAGCCGGTATTCTCATCAAGTTCCAACATCCAGATACCACCGCTCCATGAGCCATACGACATCCATAGCTTGCCCTCTTCGTCATAGAACACACAGGGGTCAATACAGTTTGGAAAACTGGCTTTCTGGGTAGAAGCCCAAGGAGCTTTATAACGGCTTGGCAGCGATGCCTGTGTACCAATAACGAGTTCCAAATCGGTGTCCTTATAGGCTGTGCCAGTATGGAATCCACTTATCACCACTGGTGCCTGATAGCGATAGGGGCCAGTAATCTTGTCAGCAGTCAGCAGGATGATGCTCGAATACCAATTGTCGCCATTCACACTCAGATACATGCACCATTTCTGCATCTGTTTGTTCCAGATGACATCGGGCGCCCACATGTTTCCGTCGACGTTATAACCATTGCTACCGCGTTTCGACCAATTAAATGCATTGAAGTTGAGGTCATATTCTACCCCGCCCTTCTTCACCTTCGTCACCTGCGGCGTGGTGAAGGCAGCACTGTTGGCAGCATTCATGCTTGAGGCTGTTGCCCAAGGAGCCTGGAACGATGTCCAGCTCATCAGATCGGTCGTCTTCGCAGCAGCACGGTGGGAACCAAAGATGTAATACGTCTGGGACGCTGGTTCCCACACGATGCTCGGGTCATGCACGCTGACACGCTTCAGTGAGTAGGAGGCACTGCTGGCTGTCATGGCCAGCAGCACCGTCATACACACTATTATCAACCTGTTATTAACCATCATTCAAAGATCATGTGACAACCATCAACCGTGAAGCGGAAGTAGAGATTGTCTCCATCAATGGGACTGATACCGATATAGTCCTGGTAGTAGGTGACGCCATCGTTGCCTACCATGACACACTTCACATCGGCTGAACCACCATTGTTGGTGACAGAAACGGTTACCAGAGCCTCATCCATAGCAGACAACCATGCATTCCAATCTGCCTGACCACCGCTTGGCGTACAAGAGCCGTAACTGTCGCCCCAACCGTAGTTATCGGCACGGACCACAGCATATTCGCTATTATCCTCACGGGTCAACACAACCACGAAGTTGTTCCAGTTATTAGCACCACTGGTGTAGTTTCTGATACGGGTAGAGTAAGTCTTTCCGACAGGTACTTGGATCATCTCGGAATGAGCACCCCACCAACCAGTAGAGTTATCCTCAGCACCCAATACATTGTCGAACTCCAGATGACAACCGTCTACGGTGAAACGGAAGTAGAAGTTTTCGGGATCGATGGTATTGATGCCATTATATTCCTGGGTATAGGTAATACCGTCGTTACCTACCATCACAGCCTTCACATCTGCAGTACCATCGCCATTATTGGTCACGTACGTCGTCACCTTGGCACCGTCCATAGCGGCCAGCCATGTAGCCCAGTCACCCTGGCTACCCATTGGCATACAGGCACCATAGCCATCACCCCAGCCATAGTTATCGGCACGCACCACAGCATACTCGGAGTTATCCTCCTTGCAAAGCACAATCACAAAGTTGTTCCAATTGTTGGCACCGCTGGTATAGTTGGTGAAAGTGCTGACGAAGGTCTCGTTAGGACCAACCTTGATGTTGTCAGAATGAGCCCCCCACCAGCCAGTAGAGTTGTCGGTAGCACCAAGACTCGTGTACATCTTGTCAACAATCTCAAATTCAGCATAGGCAATCACCGGTTGACAGTTCTCACCCTTATAACTTTTGTTATAGACAGCCACGAGGTACTTTTTACCAAGACTGTTCATGTCGGGAATATCTTGGAATGTCAGGTCAGATGCGGATACTGTCTTCGACACAGCTTGTTCGAATTCCACGGTAGCACTAACATTGGCGAAGGCATCAGCCAGTGCTGTCCCCTGGAGCACCTTCTTGGGCACGCCGTTCAAGGTCATCGACAGCGGCAGTTTGTCCTCGGCAGAGGTAAAGCCACCAATAGGTTCGATGGTAGAGCCGAGGAAGCTGACCAGAGAACCCTCTACACCGACTCTACAACAGATATCCACATCTGCGCCTGTTGAGGGGAAGGAGGAGGTCTGCGTATAGGTTTTCGTCAGCGTACCATTTGTCATCTTAATGAACAGACCACCGTTAGAACGGTCGACGGTCAAAGTAACCTTACCATTCATCTTCTGCACAGACGCATCGATGTCATCATCACCAGAGGAATTCTGGAAGTCACCGCCAACCAAACTTCTGTCAATCTCCGATCCTACGGTGTTCCACTCAGAATTCTTCGTCGGGTCATTGTCGAAACGAATTACACCGAACTCATCGCCTAAATCACCATTAAACAGGTTAAGGGCGATATAGAAATTCTTATAATACTTGTTATCAGGGTTCACCGTCAGATTGAACTGGGCAATCCACTTCTGACCGGCAGGTATCACATAGGTCTTACCCAACGTCCAGAAACCAGAGGTCAGGTCTTCCTTACCGATGTTATAGACATCCTCTTCCAGACCTTCGATGACCTCTTCACCACCCTGGTTCTTGGCCTTTTCAGCAGCGATAGAGTCTGCCTTAGCGGAGATCCAGTCGGGTGAGTCGATGCCATACAGGTCGCCACCCTCACAGGAAGTCACAAAGATGTAAGAGGTAAGAAGTAAGAGGTAAGAGAATACTCCTGCCACTACCTTATTATATTTATTAGTCTTCATAAACTATTACTATTTATCTATAAAATTTAAACTATAAACTATAAACTATCATCAGAGGTTCACCACAGGATGTACCGTCCAGCCCTTGCTGCTGAAATAGTCAGCATTGCTTGTACTATTATTTGCAGAGTTGCCTACAAGGTTGGGGTTGTCGTTCAATGTCCCCTGATAAATGGGGAAGAACTCATGACCCTGAATCCAAGAGTCGTATGAACTCTTCAGTTCAGAATCGATACCTACCTCAGCATAGCTGACAGGTTCTTTCACCCTGCTACGATCGTTGGTGCGACGGAAAGTACCATGTTCCTTAATCTGCTGCAGACGGTCGGCACTGTAGAAGAAGCCCCAGCGTAGGAGATCGAAGCCACGTCCGAACTCACAACCGAACTCCTTTGGGCGTTCCACATTGGCAATCTGCTCAAAGAGCTTATCCTTTGAGTTGAAATCAGCAAGTTTGAGATTGGCTAGTCCAGCACGGTTACGCACCTGATTAATCCAGTCGATAGCCTGCTGAGTTGGACCATTGACCTCGTTCTCGCACTCAGCAGCACGAAGCAGCACATCGCTGTAACGCATCATACGGAGGTTGATACCGCAGTGCAGACCTGTCACTACCTTGTCGTAGAGACCAGTGCGCAGGTTCGTGTTCTTGGCGATAGGCAGACCACCATGGTTATTGTTGGTCACCACAGGGGCATCGGCAGTCATAGGGACGGTATAGCACACGTTGCCATACTCAAAGCCATCCCACTCTGGCTCATAGGTACCAATAGTCCAATAAAGACGGGGGTCGAGCGAGCCACTGGTGGTCTTCTCAGCCTTGAAAAGCTGATATAGCCAAGGCGAGGCTGAGAGGTCAGCCCATCCACCGAAATCGCCAGGTCCATAGTTACTCTCGATAGCGTGACCCTGTGTCGCATTCGGACTGGTATTCACTGGCGTCCACTCGTCGTCAGTTCCCTGTGAACCATAATCCAGATATTGAACTTCAAACAGGCTCTCATCGTTGTTCTCATAGGCGGGTCCTTCACGGAAGTTATCTCCATAGTTAGCCATCAGTTTATAGGTACCGTACTGGCCGTTGATAATCGCCTTCAACACGGTGAGTGCCTCACTGTACTTATGACGCATCATCAGCGCACGGGCATAATAGCCTGCGGCTGCACCACAGGTGGCACGACCTTTGGCCCACTCGCCGCCTTCATTACGGCTAGGCAGCAGTGTCATAGCCTCGGCGAAGTCCTTTTCCACCTGATCCCAAGCCTCATCGTAGGTGCTGTTAGCACCATACAGACCCTCAAGGGTAGAATAGGTAGCGTAGTCGGTAATCAGAATCGGGTTCTGATAATAACCGGTGAGGTTATAGTAAGCCAGACCACGGAGGAACAGCATTTGTCCCTTGATCCGCTTCATGGCTTCTGAGAGTGCACTATTATCTTCTCCGCAACGAGAGAGCGTGTAGTTTGTTACATTGATAGTATAGTACCAGTCACGCCATGACCACTGACCAATCTCATCGGTGAAGGGGGCGTTCAAATCATCGAAAGGCATGTACCATACCTGCGAGGAGTTCCACACCTCATCTCCACGGCATACATCGAGGGTATAGCCGACACGAGCGTAAGTACCCTCCATACGGATGTGATTGTAAGCTGCAATCACATTCTCCTCCAGATCTTCAGCGGTATTACCGAACGTGGATGTCGTCTGCTGGTTGGGGTTAGACACGTCCAACTTGTCATCGCAAGACGTTACGAAGAGGAAAGAGGTAATAAGTAAGAGGTAAGAGGAAACTCCTGCCACAACCTTAAAATATCTATTGTATTTCATAACTTTCATTATTTTCATTTTTTCATTACTTCATTTTTTCATTCTTTCATTCTTCTTAGAACGTGAAGTTCAGACCAGCCATGAAGCTTCTTGCAGTGGGATACGAGCAGTAATTATAGCCCGGGGTGAACGTGCCGCCGGCATAGTCCACATTGTAACCCTTGTAGCCTGTGATGGTGAAGAGATTCTGTGCAGATACATAAACGCGCACACCTGATACATAATTGGCAAACCACTTGTTTGGCAAGTTACAGCCAAGCTCAACGTTAGCAATCTTCCAATAGGCGGCATTCTGGATCTGACGGTCGCAGAATAAATCGTTCCAACCCAATGTAGCACTGTTCGACAGATAGGTACGGGGGATGTCGCTCACGTAAGTCGAGCCGTCCCACTGGTTAGCACCCAGGATGGCAACATCCTTATTGCCGTAGCCATAGGAGGAGTTCAGTGTATTGTATAGGTAATCGGTTACATGGTAGCCAAGAGCACCAAAAGTAGAGATACTCAGGTCGAAGATATTGTACTCCAGGTGTGCGCTCAGACCGAAGTTCACCTTTGGCAGACCACTGCCGAGAACGGTCTGGTCGTCACCATTAATCTGACCGTCACCGTTGATATCGCGATAGTAGCAGTCACCGACCCGTGCTCCAGGCTGATACTCTGTGAGACCCTTTTCCTGTGCGATGGCATTCAGCTTATCAAGCTGCTCTTGTGTACGGATGATACCCTGATAGTCCCAGCCGTAGAACTTACCGACTTCCTCACCAACTTCAGTGATATAGGCACCGGTGATGTACTTCTCTGTACCGAAACCAAGAGAGGTTACTTTGTTCTTCAGCGTACTCAGGTTTGCACTGATCTCATGCTTCAAAGCATGGTCGCGGTTGCGGTAGGTAACAGAGAACTCCAAACCGCTATTCTCCAGCGAGGCGGCATTCATGGTCACAGAAGTGTTGGCCACACCGGCACTGGCAGGAACAGGAACATTATAGAGCAGATCTTCTGACTTGTTCTTGTACCACTCTGCGGTAAACTCGATGCGATTGTTGAAGAAAGCCAGGTCGAGACCGACGTTCATGGTCTTTCTCTTTTCCCAAGAAAGGTTCTCATTGACGAAAGTCGAAACGGCAGAACCTGTAATAGGCTGGTTACCGAAGCTGTAAGTCATGTTGTTACGAGCCATGGTGGCATAGATGGCATAGTCGCCTACAGAGGCCTCATTACCAAGCTCACCATAGCTAGCGCGAAGTTTGAACATATTGACAATGTCACGGTCGATGGGGAAAAACTTTTCTTTATCAAAACGCCATCCTAATGAAATGGAGGTAAAGGTATCCCAACGGATATCTTTGGTCAGACGGGAACTACCGTCACGACGGATAATACCCGAAATAAGGTATTTCCCATCGAAGTCGTAGTTCAGACGAGCCAGATAGGAAGCCAAGGTATGCTTGTACTCATAACTATCGGCACTCCAATCACCGGCATTCTGCAATTGCAGGAAATAGGGCTCAGAAAGCGTAACACCTGTCGCAGACAGTGTGTTGGTGTTCTCTTGCTCAAAGGTCTGACCGACCACGAGGTTAACATGATGCAGACCGATGGTTCCATCATAGGTCAGCGTATTCTCTATCAGGGCATCAGTGTACTTACGGTGCGCCTTGGTCAAACGCTCATTGCTCTTGTCAAGGTACACACGGTTACTCTGTATCCAAGCAGGAATCCACGTCTTGTCGTTGCAGGATGTCGTGCTATAGGAGAGGTTAATCTTATAGGTCAACTGATGGTTCTTATTCTTTAAACCAACCATATCAAGCAGGTCGACATCAGCAGAAGCCGTACCCAAGAAACGGTCAACAATCGTATTTCTTGTCAGCATTTCGTTTATCAACAGGGGGTTCATAGCTGAGATATCACCATGAATCGTGTCATAGTACACGCCATAGCCATAGGCATCGTAGCGATAACCGCTGGCGCTACCTACCTTATCGTCAAGCACCCACGTGGAACTGTCGTATGCCTTGATGGTCGGCTGCATATTCAATACACCTCCCAGCACGTTACCCAGGTTGCCATAAAGACCCTGAACATACTCATTGGCATTTGATACGGCGAGATTGTCCTGATCGGAGTGTGAGTAGACGAGACTGGTGCGGAACTTGATGAACTTGATATCCATCGTATTGTTCACACGAGCCGTATAACGCTTGAAATTAGGCCCGGCACCTTCAAGGGTTCCCTTCTGATTATAATAATCAAGACTTATATTATAGGTATTATTAACACCACCGCCACTGAGATTCACACTGTGGTTCTGACGGATACCTGTCTTAAAGGCTTCACTGAGCCAGTCGGTATCGGTATTGTCCTGGAAGTGGTAGTACCCGTCTGCACCCTTACTGTAACCGCCAGGAACAGGAATACCGGCATTCTCGGCTGCAATGCCAAGATACTGACTATACTGCTCTGCGTTGGTCAGGTCGTAGACATTCTTCTGAATCTGGTCTATACCGAAGTAGCCTTTGTAATCAACTTTCAGGGGTTGCTCTTTTTTACCGTTCTTAGTGGTGATGATAACCACACCATTAGCCGCACGCGAACCGTAGATAGCACCAGCAGAGGCATCTTTCAACACCTGGATGGTCTCAATGTCATTCGGAGAGAAGTCACGAATGGAAGTTCCCATAGGCACACCATCGATAACGTACAGAGGTGCCTGGTTTCCGTTCAGGGTACCGATACCACGGATACGCACCAAGGGGTCAGCGCCTGGCTGACCGTCTGAGGTGATCTGTACACCAGCTACCTTACCTTCAAGCATCGTGGATACATTGGAATGTGACACACGCTTCAATTCATCGGCATTCACGATAGATACCGAACCGGTCAGGTCAGCCTTCTTCTGAACACCATAACCCACAACGACAACTTGGTCGAGCATCTGAGAGTCAGACTCCAACTGAATCTGATTAAGGATGGAGCGACCGTTAACAGCAATCTCACGATCCTTGTAACCTACGTAGCTTACTACGAGAGTCGCATTAGCTGGAACACTCAGCTCAAAATTACCATCAAAATCGGTAATGGCTCCCGACTGAGCGCCCTTCACCTTGACAGTGGCACCTATCAGGGCCTCACCGTCTTGGTCAACAACCTGACCGCTGACCTTGATAGTCTGTTGGGTCACTGATGCCGTCGCAGGAACGGGGCAGACCATCAGGCCTCCCAACATGCCCAAGGACAACATCACAGAGAATAAAACTTGTTTTCTCATTGTTAATTGCTTTTAGTTTAGAAATTAATTAGATAGAAATCTGGCTGCAAAATTAATGATTCACACCCGAATGAGGGTGGACAAAACAATTTAATAGGTGGACAAAACGACTTATGGACGTTTTGGTGCGTTTTTCTACTTCTTGAGGTATGTCAATGATTTGAATCAACCCGCTCCCTCAGATGCGCTTACCCGTACACTATCATCATAGGAACTCGGACTCTTCCCATACATCTTTGTGAAACAACGAGTGAAATATTTGGGGTCATTGAAGCCCACCGCATAGGCAATCTCGGTAATATTGCGATTGCCCGTCTTGGCAGAAAGTAGTTCCCTCGCCATATTCAGGCGGTAATTACGGAGGAACTGACCAGCCGGTAATCCGGCCTCGGCATTAAGGTGCTTGCTGAGCACACTGCGGCTCATACCCAAAGAGTCACAGAATTCCTGAACGCCGAATTCGGAATTTGTGTAGTTAGCCTCGACAATCTCCATCACCCGCTCCATAAACGGCCTTGTGTTTTTCGTCACTTCCTCTTTGTCAGCCTCCACACTTCTGGTCACACTCTTCTGATAGCGTTCCTGGTTGTCGAGGATATTGCTGATGCGCTGTTGGAGTTGTTGGGGATTCTTCGATTCCTCAAGGACCTTACGGATAGGACGCAACAACTGCTCTGCTTCTCTGCGCTTCAGCTCTGCCACCCTACGGTTATAGACATACACAATCAGTGCCGCGAAAAGGATGCCGAGAATCAGACGGAACCACCAACTGTTCCAAAAACGGGGCTGCACAACGACATCCACCGAAATCGTGTTATGCTCTGATGACGACAACGCCGTCTCATACTTCACCTCGAATGTATAAGTACCGACGGGCAGGGCACTATATCTCACAGAGTGCTGACCAGGCTTCAACAGCGTCCATTCCTTATCAAAGCCCCGCATACGATAGCTGAAGATACCCTGTGACTCATAACCATAGTTCAAGGCCGAGAAATCGATGGAGAACGAACGGTTGGCCTCACTCAGGATGATGGACTTCACAATAGATATGTCCTCACTCAGGTAATCGCTGCCGGCCTGTACCTCCTGATTGTCGACCATCAGACGGGTGAAGACAAGGTGAGGTTGATATGTGGCCTCTGGATTCTCACCTGTTACTTCCACCAAACCGGCCTCACTGCCCAGATAGATAGTGCCCGACTCAGCTATTGCGGCCGAGTTCCAATAAAACTGCGAACTGATGAGTCCGTCGTGCTGAGAATAGTTGGTGAAAGTCTTCAGATGGGGGTCATAGATTGACAAGCCATTCTGCGTCGTAACCCACAAGCGACCATTACGATCCTCCACCAGACCTTTCACGGCATTGTTTACCAAACCGTCTTCTTGTGTGAGCACCTCAAACTTGTCGCCGACGCGCTTATAGAGCCCATAGCCATTACTGCCCAACCACAACGTACCGTCCTTGGCCAGACAGAAAGAGGAAATCTTATCATAAATACGGGAGTCAGGCATATTCAGCCGATACTTCAGATTACGATAGGCAAACTGCCCGTTTTTGCGCGTTTTTAGGTCGACGATACAGACGCCTTGCATACAACCCATCCAAAGCATACCTTCCTGGTCGATCACCGAACCGATACAACCTCGTATCAATTGACAGTCCTCGAAAGGCTCCATCAATGCCTGGCTACGGAAATCAAAGAAGAACATACCGTCATTACTGCCAATCCACAGGCCTTGGTTCCTGCTGTCATAAGCCAGTGCACCGATATAGTTCGTGAGCCGGGCCTGTTCAGAGGGCATCTCAATGTGACGAACCACCTTTGATTCCATATCCACCACATTCAGACCGCCACCCCAGGTGCCAATCCATAGCCTTCCCTTCTCATCAGCCGCCAAAACCGATACACTGTTATGCGACAATGGGGTATTGGCCGTGGTATAATGCTCGAAGACTGTCTGACCTTTCGCCTTGCGGTTCAAACCACCCTCCACAGTACCTACCCAGACAGTACCATCGGGTTCCACATACATGGCGTTGACAGGATTGGCTGAGATAGAGGCAGGTGATTCTGTATGGACATAGTTCTGCAGAAGCAGTTGCCGGGGTACTAACTTGGCGATGCCACCCGATTCTGTGCCTACCCATATCAGACCTTTATCCACCAACAGACAATGTACAAAGTCACTCTTCAAAGGCAGTCGGCTGGCCGTATTCCAAACAGAAAAACCGTCAGTCATGTCATCATACACATTCACGCCACGAAGAGATCCTACGAGCAAGGTGTTATCAGGCATCAGAGCAAGGCTAGACAGAAAATCATGAGAAAGGCTACGGGTAGACGTTTCTGCGGGAATGAGGCTACCTATCTTATCAGGGTCATACTGATAATGGTCCAACCGATGGCCATAGGCATCATAACGATACAGCCCGTGATTCGTAGTGATCCAAACAAGATTACCACGTTTCAGCATATCGGTAATATACAATCCCTGCAAGGCTCTCAACTCCGGTGATATCTCTTCACGCACCAGTTGACCGTTCTTCTCGACCAACCGGAACAGGCCCCCGTCAATACCAATCCATGGCTTACCATTGCCCTCCATATCGCGGATACTGATCTCTGGCGTGTTCCCCTGATACTGATAGGAACAGATCTGGCTGATCTGTCCCGATGCATCGAATGTCAATAGGTTTACATCTGAATAGGTAATTAGCCAGATACGTCCCAACGCATCGCAATAGATCTTGGTGCTCGACTCTCCCAACAACTGTCGCAGACGCTCTGAAAGTAATGACAGGCGGATACCAGACATGGTCGTTAAGTCGATGACATCCGTACCCTCGTCGAAAGCCACCCAAAGGCGCTTGAAACGGTCTTCAGCTATCGACTTACACGAATTGCTGTTTAGATTCATCAAGGGCTGCATCATGCCATAGCCGTCATAACGTACCAGACCACCGCCATAGGTCGAGATCCACAAAAAGCCGTTGGAATCGACAAAAATACTGCTTACATTATCGTGGGGCAAACCATTGCGCAAATCCAGATACGATACATTGTACCGTTCTGTCAGCTCCATCGCCCCCACCCTGCCGCCAAACAACAGCAGAAGCATGCAAACCACCACACGACAAACCTCCCTAAGCACTAATCTATAAACAATAAACTGTAAACACTAAACTATAAACTCCAAACTAAAAACCTTAAACTCCGTCACCCTTCTCCCTCAGATAATTGGCAAAGACCCGCGCCGCACTCTCCACCTTGGCAGCACATGGACGTGTCTTATAGTATTCTGCGGTACGGGGAGAAGCCACATAACTGTTTTGGGCCTTCTGATAACCTTTCAGGCCCAAAATCTCCGCACAAATCAGGCTACCGTTTTCTGCCTTCGACTGTGCCAGCAGATCCTGCACCACTTTATAGCAAGCCGACTTGCCCTCTCGGTCACCACCTTCCGTCTGACCACAATCCAGACCAACCAACATGACTATACCAGAAACAGCTCCGCACATCATTCTCAGACGGCCTACTCCGCCACCAAAACCGGCAGCAATACGCTTAGCCATCACCTCATCCAGACCATAGAGGTCGGCAAAGGCTGCCACCACACTCTGACAACAACCATAGCCCGCCATGAAATTCTCAACAGCTCGCTGTACCCTTGTTTCTAACTCCAATTTTGACATAGTGCTATTTTTAGGTTACAAAATTACAAAAAGAAACGGCAACCCCACCTATATTGCCCGTTTTTTGATGTTAATAATTTCTAATTGGGGCTATTAAGGCTTGGCTGATTCAAATAAATAGCGTAATTTTGTAGGTCGAATATCGAATGCGGTAAAGTTTATAGTTTATAGATAAGTTTAACATTTTATTCTTTAATCAATGATTTATTCAAAAGAAGTTGAGAACATGTGTAGCGTTTGCAAAGGCGCTTATCATGGACCTGCACCCATCCCCGAAGAGGGCAAGTGGGTGGCAGTGAAGGAAATCAAAGAGATCTCTGGTTACACCCACGGTATCGGCTGGTGTGCCCCTCA
>Ga0310786_10003985_pt1 | contig 20839 bp, 17 predicted proteins | sample AusTroGonzalo_MG_FD_203881 | JGI IMG/M metagenome (GOLD analysis project Ga0310786, IMG submission 203881) | Bovine rumen microbial communities from tropical cattle in Woodstock, Queensland, Australia - Gonzalo_03 (v2) (version 2) | ecosystem: Host-associated > Mammals > Digestive system >... | reverse complement strand
CACGAAAAAAACGAATTCAGTTTAGAGTTCGTATTCGTAATAGTACCAGTACGTGCCTCGGTACTGTTCTTCCACCCTACCCTTACGCTCGGACTCCAGCGGATACTGACTTTCCAGTTCTTGAAGGTTGCGCCAGTCTTCCTCGGTGACAGCATGGTGATAGACCACTACGGGATGGGAGGTACTGTGTGTATAGAGTACAAGGGCCTCACGATAGTGTTTTGGCAGATGGTCGTCGAGAGTATAATATTTTCCTACCTCACGGGCAAAACGATCGAGTTGACGATCAATCAATAAGCCACAAAGGTAGTAATTGGCAATGGACAGTTTACTGTTTACAGACGACTTGTTGGCGAGGAGCAGTTCGAGGTAGTGCATGGGGGCCATCGGAGTGGCGGGCCGTGCACCGAGGAAACGGTAGATACTGTTGGCAGGATATAGCGACAGACGGTTACGGCCGTCGGTGGGCAGGATGTCCGCTGATGTGCCCTTCACGGGATATTCGAAGAGCCGCTCTCCCATGGCGTTCTCTCGAGCCAAGGCATACATGCGCAGCATAAGCAGGTCGGCATCGCTCTCAATAGATTTCTTTCCAACTTCGAGAGCCTTCTGATATTGTCCATTGGCCAGCAGTTGCTCGGCCTTTATGCGATAATGAAACACAGCATTGGTGTTACCCATCCACGCCACGAACATCATCTGTAGAGCCAACAACAACATGTTAGTCCACATGGGCCGTGACAATAGCGAATAGCTCGGATTTTCTTCCACCTCCTGATACACCCTGGCCACAACGACAACAAGAAGCCACACAAGCATCAAAACGACAGGCAGCCACCAACTCCATTGGAAACAGACTTGTGTCGTATCTGGGAGATAGACATCGGTAAGCAGCGCCAACACGAGCATCGAAGGCACATAGGTAAGCGCATAGAAACGTTTCTTCAATCGAACCAAGACATAGACGATTTGCTGTATCACCATGAGAAGCACAGTGATAACAATCGTCGCCAGCAGAGGATGATAGGTGGTTTGTCCGTTACTGAGCACATGCTGCATCACAGCCAGCAAATCTGCCTGGAAGAAGTAGAGCCAGCAGAAGGAGAACAGTACAAAAACAATAGCACACATCACGCGGATGGTGACGGTGCTACCGTTTTTTAAAGGATGATTATAGTTCATACTTTCTTCAATACTACTGCGGAGCGGGCGGGGATATAGAGCTTCAGCCACTCCTTATGATCCTGTACGTAGAGCGGATCATAGTTCGTCAGGTGAGTCATCGTGTCGTCGGCAAAGCCGTTACCGCCAAAGTCCTTCGAGTCGGTGTTGAGCACCACCTCATAGGAGCCCGTGGGCACGAGGAAGCCGTAGTCGGTGTACGAGCGCGTCGGCGAGAAGTTAAACACGAAGACGAGGTCGCCGCGCATGAAACAAAGCACTTGGTCGCCGTCGTCGTGCCAGACCTCCTGCACGGGCGTATCCTGGAAGTTCTTCTGCGACTTGATAACCTTCAGCATCTCACGGTCGAAGTCACCCAACCAGTGGTAGCAGAGGTCTTTGTTGTCGACAAGGTTCCACTGACGGCGCGCATACTTATACGACCAACCGTTACCCTCACGCGGGAAGTCGATCCACTCGGGATGGCCGAACTCGTTACCCATGAAGTTCAGGTAGCCACCATTGATAGCTGCTGCGGTCACCAGTCGGATCATCTTGTGCAGGGCGATACCGCGCTGGGCCATATCGTTCACGTCCTTCTTAGCAAAGTGCCAGTACATGTCGGCATCAATGAGTCGGAAGATGATAGTCTTGTCGCCCACGAGTGCCTGGTCGTGAGACTCGCAATAAGAGATGGTCTTCTCGTCGGGACGACGGTTCTTGACCTCCCAGAAGATGGAGCACACGTTGATGTCCTCATCGCGTACCTCTTTAATTGTCTTAATCCAATAGTCGGGGATGTTCATGGCCATGCGGTAATCGAAGCCATAGCCGCCGTCCTCGAACTTCGCAGCCAGTCCGGGCATGCCGGATACTTCCTCGGCGATGGTGATGGCGTTGGGGTTCACCTCGTGGATGAGTTTGTTGGCCAGTGTCAGGTAGCAGATGGCATTGTCGTCCTCGTGACCGTTGAAGTAGTCGCCGTAGCCTCCGAAGGCCTCTCCCAGACCATGTGAGTAGTAGAGCATCGAGGTGACACCGTCGAAACGGAAACCGTCGAAGTGATACTCCTCAAGCCAGTACTTACAATTGGAGAGCAGGAAATGGAGCACATCGTCCTTGCCGTAATCGAAGCAGAGCGAGTCCCAGGCGGGATGCTCGTGACGGTCACCTGGATAGAAGAACTGGTTCGGATCACCACAAAGGTTACCGAGACCTTCCACCTCGTTCTTCACGGCATGAGAGTGTACGATGTCCATAATGACAGCTATGCCCTTCTGATGGGCGGTATCGATGAGTTCCTTCAGTTCCTCTGGCGTGCCAAAACGGCTGGAGGGAGCAAAGAACGATGACACATGATAGCCGAAAGAGCCATAGTAGGGATGCTCCTGTATGGCCATCACCTGGATGCAGTTGTAGCCATCCTTAATGACACGCGGCAACACGTTGTCCTTGAATTCCGTATAGGTGCCCACCTTCTCGGCATCCTGTCCCATACCCACGTGGCACTCATAGATGAGCAACGGGTTCTTTTTGGGCTTGAAGGTCTTCTTCTTGAACACGTAGGGTTTTTCGGGATTCCACACCTGGGCGGAGAAGATCTTTGTCTGATCGTCCTGCACCACACGACGGCACCAGGCGGGGATGCGTTCGCCTTCACCACCATTCCACTTCACCTTCATCTTATAGAGCTGACCGTGCTTCAGGGCCCTCTCCGAGAGTTTCAGCTCCCAGTTGTCCGTGCCGGCGATACGCTTGCAACGATATTTCTCGTTCTCCTGCCAGTCGTTGAAGTCACCGATCAGATAGATGTCGGTAGCATTGGGCGCCCACTCGCGGAACACCCAGCCCTTCGGCAGTTTGTGGAGGCCGAAATACAAATGACCCGTGGCGAAATCAGAGAGTTTCTTCTTACCGTTCTGCGTCAGCTGACCGATCTTCCACAATGCGTGGTCGTGACGTCCACGGATGGCGTCCTCAAAGGGTTCGAGCCATGAGTCATTCCTAACAAGGCCGATATGTTCGGGAGCTTTGGGCTCTTCCACCTTAACAGTCTTTTTGGATGTTCTCTTGGGAGCCGTAGTTTTCTTGACTACAGTCTTCCTTGCCGTTGTTTCTTTCTTCGTTGCCATAGACTTATTATATTTTGATTTGTTATACTCTAACTTTAAAGATGGCCTTTTTGATCTCGGATTCATCAATGATACAGGGGGCATGGCCGTCCTGCGGGAAGAAAATAATGAACTGTCCGGGCTTCACCGTGACATACGTCTGTGGTTTCGTATCACCATACAGCGTATAATCCTTCTCTGCGTCGTAGTCGGCGGCGGGCAGATCGCTCACAGGAGAATAACCGAAGGTCTCCTCACAGGAGATAGGGATCTGGATGTCGGCCATCACGACATGCGACTCGATGGGTGCCGTATCCTTCGTGCGCCGTTTCGCCACCTGTAAGTTCATGAATAGCTCTTGATCCTTGATAGGATACTTGCCTGGCTCCATGGTGCTGAGGTCATGGTCTTTTAGGAATGTCACCACGTCGACAAACAGCGGATTCAAGCCCACATACTTGTTTAGGTTTTCAATTGTGTCAATAATCATAAAATATTATCTTTTAATTCTCAATTCACTTGCCTATGACCACGAGTATAGTTACCTTCAGCGGTGATGCGACCGTTGCGATCTTTCTCGATGAAATGACCGTCACGCTGGTCTTCCTTATAGGATCCTTCAAAGCGATTACCGTCTTTGTCCTCCTCAATGGCGGGACCGTGACGTTTTCCGTCCTTGAACTGTCCCTTGAACTTTGAACCATCGGCAAAGCGCATGATGCACTCACCGTTAGGCTGACCGTTACGGAAATTACCTTCCACCAGATCACCATTCTTCTTCGTCAACTTACCCTTGCCGTCCTGTTTGTCGTGTTTCCATTGGCCGGTATAGGTATCGCCATTCTTCCAGATGAATGTGCCCTGTCCATGTTTATCGCCGTTTAAGAACTGGCCCGTGTACTTGTCTCCGTTGGCATATTTGAAAATACCCGAACCAGTGCGACGCCCCTGATGGTAGTCACCCTCATAGACATCACCGTTCTGAAACTTATATATACCACGACCATTCATCTCGTCATTAGCCCACTGGCCTGTATAAGTGTCACCATCGGCATAACGGAAGGTACCTTTGCCCGAGCGGACGTTATCCTTCCAATCGCCGTCGTATGTGGAGCCGTCGCCCCAATCGAAGAAACCCTTGCCATGTTTCTTATCGGCTTCCCACTCACCTTTATAGTAGGCGCCACCGGCAAAGGTATAGGTTCCGTTGCCGGCTCGCTGGTCCTTGAACCAATCGCCCTCGTACTTATCCCCATTAAAGTAGTACATGATACCGCGTCCGTGCTGATAATCGCGGAACCACAGACCATCGTAGCGATTGTTGTTGGCGAAGTAATAGATGCCCTTGCCGTGCTGTTGGTCCTGAAACCACTCGCCCTCGTATTTCTCGCCGTCGCTGAAGGTATAGATACCATAGCCCTGACGATGGCCCTTATCGTATTCACCCTCATAGACATTGCCATTCTTATAAGTCGTACGACCCTTTCCGTGGGGCTTTCCGGCCTGCATCTCACCGTTGTATTCGCCCCCGTCTTTCGTTGTGGTGCTACCCAACGTCAGTTTCTGTGCGCCGGCCGTCAGCGTCAGCAGAAAAGTCAATATAATTGTAGTAAAATATCTTGTATTCATGTATGTACATTTTAAAAATCTTTGCAAATTTAGTCATTTTTTCGTTGCCGCCCAAACTTTTCCATATTATTTAACGATATATATGGAGATTTTTGATTACCTTTGCAACCAATATGAAATATATAGCCGTAATTCCAGCCCGCTTCGCCTCAACGCGATTTCCGGGCAAACCGCTGGCCATGCTTGGCGGTAAGACTGTGATTCAGAGAGTGTATGAGCAAGCCTTAAGCGTGCTTACGGAGGCTTATGTAGCCACTGACGACGAGCTTATCTTCAATACCGTAGAGGCCTTTGGAGGGTATGCTGTCATGACACGTGCCGACCATAAGAGCGGCACCGATCGCATCCAAGAGGCTGTAGAAAAGATCGGAACAGACGCCGACGTAGTAATCAATATCCAAGGCGACGAGCCATTCATCCAGCCCACACAGATCGAGACACTCATGCATCTCTTCGACGACCCTGAGACACAAATCGGCACCTTAGGCAAGCCGTTTGAGACAATTGAGGCAGCAATGAATCCTAATTCTCCGAAAATTGTGACCGACCGTAGGGCCTTCGCTCTCTATTTCAGTCGTAGTATTATACCATATATAAGAGGTATAGAAAAAGAGGAATGGTTAAAGCATTATCCCTTCCTGAAACATCTGGGTATATATGCTTACCGACGCGAAGTGCTCGCCGAGGTCACCCGTCTCCCACAGAGTGTGTTAGAGAAGGCTGAAAGCCTCGAACAACTCCGTTGGCTGGAGAACGGTTATCGTATCCGCGTAGGAATCACCGACATGGAGACCGTCGGAATTGACACACCCGACGACCTTATTAGGGCCGAAAAATTCCTTACAGAGCAACATTTTGGTTAATTATTTTTAATTCGTAGTGCAAATTCGCAAGGAATCAAAGGATTCTTTGTATATTTGCAGACCAATAATTTCTTAATCAACAAATAACGACCGTGAACCAAACCACAACAGAAACAAACGGCAGACTGCCTAAAAAATTCGTGCTTCTAACCATATCGGCTGTAATGATTATTACACTATCTGTCACCCTTTGGGTCAGTTTTAGAGTCATGAAAGCCGAAGCACACGTTCGATACGTAGGTATTTCGAATCTGGCAGCGGAAAAAATAGCGATGACCGTACACGGCATGGAAATGAACGCGAAAAACGTATTCGATGAGGTATCCAAGCATTTGGACTCACCCGACGCCGTGGTCGCAGCATTAGAGTGTAAGACGAGCCTGAACCCTGAGGTAAAGGGTTACTTCGCCGCCTTTGAACCTGACTACTTCCAGCAAAAGGGTCACTGGTTTGAGCCCTACGTGCATCACATGGACAGTAGCATGTTTATGGTGAGTCAGGTGGGTTCTGCACGTCACGACTACACCAAGTCGAACTGGTATATCCGTGCAAAGGAACAGAAAGAAACCTTCTGGTCAGATCCCTATTATTATCAGGACAACGACGAGATCGGTCTGAGTGGACACTACTGCACGTTTGTGAAACCTATGTTCGACAAAAAGGGACAACTGGCATGCGTCTGCGGAGCAGACATCACCCTGGAATGGCTGGCAAAGAAGTTGCGTCACATCGACGAGAGCGCACGCACCGACGCCATGATGAATCGGTTCCATAAAGGTAGTCAGGAGTTCTACACAGTACTGATCAATCACGACGGTGCACCAATCGCCCACCCTGAGGACAAGCCAATGTCGATTACGGATACCGAGATCCTCAGTAACATGGCGAAAAAGAGGAACGGAATGAAAGATATGACTGTGAATGGTGTATCTGCCCGCGTGTACTATACACCGATAGAAGATATCGACTGGGCTGTGGCACTGGTAGTTCCTACAGAGGACATTTGGCGCCCCCTCATCATCACAGGTGTTTCGCTATTCATCGTGACCATCTTTGGTATATTTGCCATCTTTACAGCATTAAGAAATAACATAACAATACAAAATGAATATAAAGAAGCGATTTAATTAAAATAGCGATATAACGATAGTTGAAATTAACTAAAATCCTAACCCGAACATTATCGCTGAGACTAAGCGTAATGTTGGTCTGTGCGATAGCGCTGCTTTTGATAGCAGTACTCGTCGTGATGTTTCACTTCTCACGCGCCACGCTGAGAGAAGAGGCGATGCACGATGCCCAACACACACTGGAGAGTACATCAGTACACATCGACAATATCCTGCTGAGCGTAGAACTGACGGCGGGCAACTTCTACTATGACCTGATGCGCCACATACACGAAGCCGACCACATGGAAGACCTGTGTCGTGAACTCGTGCTGAGCAATAGGTATATCGTAGGCTGCGCCATCGCCTTCAAACCATATCATTTCCCTGGGCGTGAGAACTGCATGACTTATGTCAGAAGAAAGATCGAAGGCGGCAACTGGTTAGTCGATAACTACGACACATTAGAGGTCCTCAACTCGTTCCTGGGACAACCATACACCGAACAGGTCTGGTACACCCAGCCTATGGAAACGAACCATGCCAGTTGGATGGAGCCGATTAAAAACAGCACCCCCAACGAAGCACTCATCACTTTCAGTCTGCCCATCTACGATTTTCGCGGAACAAGCTTTGAGAAGAGAGAGAAATTAGAACCCATCGGAGTGATGGGCGTCGATGTGCCTTTAGCCCGACTCTCGGACTTCCTCCTACGCACCAAGCCCTCCGCCAACGGCTACAGCGTGCTACTGGGAAGTAATGGAAAGTTTATCGTTCATCCCCACACCAATAAGTTGCTGAATGAGACGGTATTCACCCAGACCGAGCACGGTGCTGACCCCTCTGTGCTCGAGGTAGCCAATGCGATGGTGGCAGGAGAGTCTGGCTTCAAACCTTATATCATGAAAGGCGAACAATGGTATGTCATTTACAAACCATTCGTACGTTCACAGGCCCCAGGACGAATCATGGAACATCTCGGTTGGAGCGTCGGTGTGGCATACCCCGACAGCGACATCTTCGACGAATACAACCGTCTACAATACATCCTATACGCCATCGTATTCTTCGGGTTGCTACTCTTCTTCATGGTCTGCCAGCTTTTCACCCACCGTCAACTCCTGCCGCTAACCTTGCTCACAAAGTCGGCTCAGAGTATCGCCGATGGGCACTACGACGAGACCGTGCCAGATACAAATCGCGAGGATGAGATCGGCCAGTTGCAAGTCCACTTCCAGGGGATGCAGCAAGCGCTGTCGGCCCACATCGGCAAAGAAGAACAACTCTCGGCACAACTGCGCAAGCGCGGCGAGGAACTCCGGAAAGCCTACAGACAAGCACAAGAGGCAGACAAAATGAAGACCTCATTCCTGCACTACATGACCAACCAGATGGTAGCACCTTCGGACGCCATCGACAAAAGTGTGACTACCATCTGCGACCACTTCGACGACATTAACGAGAAGGAAGTCAGCCGACAAGCCGCCATCATCCACACCCATAGCGACGAGATACTCCGGATACTCGACCACATGCTCCAGGTATCTGAGAGCGAAACAAGAAAGGAGGAGGAAGCCGATGAGTAAACTCAGTAAAAGCCTGCAGTTGAAACTCAGCACGGGTATCCTGCTGATGGTCGTGCCTATTTTTATGCTATCGTTGGGCATCATGTTCGTCCAATCGCGCAAATCCATTCGTAAAGAGGCAAGCGAGCATGTGGGCAGTCTGCTGAACGCCACGATGCACCACATGAAAAAATACATCCTGGCCACCGAGATGGCCACCAATGCCAACGCGTGGTTCATCGAGCAGAAGTTCCAACCCGATTCACTTCTGGCCCTCTCGCGACGCGTCGTGGCATTAAACGGCAATATCCATAGTTGCACTATCAGTGCAGCCCCCAACATGTTCCCCCAATACGGCCGCTACTACTCAGTCTTCACCGTCAGAAAAGGCGACTCGATCTTCAGCACTAAAGAACAGGATTACGAGTACTTCGACCGCCAGTGGTACAAGGTTCCCATCGCCAATGGCGACGGCTGCTGGGTAGAGCCCTTCTATAGGCATACCGAAGGCATAGTACGCCTTGACGAGGCCGTGCTGTCGTATTGTAAACCCCTTTACGACAAAGACCACACGACAGAGGCCAACGGAAAGAAGCGCATTGTGGGCGTCCTTCGCGTCGACCTCTCCTTCTCGCTCCTGAACGAGGCTATAAAAGCCACAAAACCCGAATATGCCAATTCTTACTTTGTCATGCTCGGCAGCGACGGACGTTATTTCATCCATCCTGATTCTACACGATTGTTCCGTAAGACCATTGCCTCTGAACTCGACCCCAAGACACAGGCCGACATTATCGCCATCGGCCATGAGATGATTGCCGGCAAGGAGGGAAGCATGCACGCTATCATCAACGGGCGCTACTGCCATGTCACCTACATGCCCATCCCCAGTTCGAAATGGAGCATCGCCATCGTCTGTCCTGACAACGAGATCCTAAAAAATTACGACCAGCAGCTTTACATCATCATCACCCTCATCATCGTCGGACTGGCCGTTATCCTCTGGATCTGTCGCAGGGTTGTGAGCCATGTCATCCGCCCTGTCAACTATCTGGTGGATATGACACAGCAGATCTCCGAAGGCCACTTCGATACGGAAATCCCGCGGTCGGAACGGGAGGATGCCGTCGGACAACTGCAAAACAGCTTCGCCATCATGCAGCAGTCGATCGAAGACCATATCGGCAGCATCCGTCAGGCCACACTCGAGACCCGCCTGCGCAACGAAGAACTGGTCACGGCCATGAAACTGGCTGAGGAGGGTGTCCGTCAGAAGAACCTGTTCATTCAAAACGTGTCCCACCAAATACGCACGCCGCTGAACATCATCCAAGGTTTCGCACAGGTGCTGGAAGAAAGTCGCAACATGCCTAAGAAAGACATGCAGGAGATCCGTAACATGATGAAATACAACGCCATGCACCTGAACCGTATGGTGCTCATGCTCTTCGACAGCTCCGACACGGGCGTAATGGAAGGCTGGAAAAGTCAGCGTACCGATCAGGTATCGTGCAACGAGATTGCCCGCGAGAGCATCCAGTATACCGAGAGTCGCTTCCCCAGCCTCTCTATCCGCTTCGAGAGCGACGAGCCTGACAGTTTCCAGATCTTGACGAATCACACTTACCTGTTGCGGACACTGCGCGAGTTGCTCTACAACTCAGCAAAATACTCAGACTTCAATCATATCTCTCTGCGTGTACGGCAGACGGAAGCCACCGCCCGTTTCATCATCGAGGACGTGGGCCCGGGATTGTCAACAGAGCAGTTGAATAAGGTGTTCATGCCTTTCAACAAGGTCAATGACCTGAGCGAAGGTCTCGGCCTCGGTCTCTCGCTCGCCAGACAACACATCATCAGCCTCGGCGGCGACCTCGAACTCGATACCGATTATCACGACGGCTGCCGCTTCACCATCATCATGCCGAAATAAAATAAGGGGTAAACCTTTGCGGCTTACCCCTCTGTATTATAATATACCTATTATTTCTACTTAAAGATTCAGGCTCTTCTTAAGTGCCTCGATCTTTTGCTCAGCACCCTTCGTGCTCTGCTCATAGTTGTCGGCACCCTTGAACGTAGGATCCTTGACCTCACAGTAGAACTTGATCTTCGGCTCCGTGCCGGAAGGACGGACAGAGACCTTCGTGCCGTCTTCGCAGAACCACTGGAGCACGTTCGAGGTGTCAGGCATATTGAGCTTTTCCACACTACCATCAGCCTTCTTGGCCTCCAGCGTCTTGTAGTCCTTCCACAGCACCACCTTCGAGCCACCAAGCTCCTTCGGGGGATTGGCGCGGAAGTCAGCCATCATCTGCTTGATCTCGTCGGCACCGGTCTTGCCCGGACGCACCACGTTGATAGTGCTCTCCTTCGAGAAGCCGTACTCAGCGTAGATGTTCATCAGCAGATCGTAGAGAGTCATGCCGTTGTCGCGAGCCCAAGCTGCAATCTCACAAATCAGACAGATAGAGGCAGGAGAGTCCTTATCCCTTACCTTGTCGAAGGGCAGGAATCCGAACGATTCCTCACCACCGCCGATGTACTTCTGCTTACCCTCGGAGATGCGGATCTCGTTGGCAATCCACTTGAAGCCAGTATAGCAGTCGCGCAACTCGACACCGTTCTTCTTGGCAATCTCGGCGATAGCTTCGGTGGTGACGATGGTCTTCACGAGGAACTCGTTACCTTTCAGCTGACCAAGTTTCTTCTTGTTAGCGATGATGTACCAGCAGAACATCATACAGGTCTGGTTACCGTTGAGGATCTCCCACTCGCCCTTGGCGTTGCGGCAGACGATGGCCAGGCGGTCAGCATCTGGGTCGGAAGCGATGACGAGGTCGGCATTCAGACGCGTACCAAGCTTCATTCCCAGCGTCATGGCCTCAGCATTTTCCGGATTAGGGCTGACCACCGTGGGGAAGTTGCCGTCGATGACCATCTGCTCAGGCACTACGTGGATATTCTGGAAGCCCCATGAGCGCAGTGCCATCGGGATGATGACACGACCTGTGCCGTGCATAGCGGAATAGACGATGTTGAGGTCTTTCTGGCGCAAGATGACATCCTGATCAACCATGGCCTCTTTGACAGCCTGGATGTAGTCCCAGTCCATCTCACCTCCGATGATGTCGATGAGTTCTTTGTTGCCTTCGAACTTCACCTGATCGATAGTCACCTTGTTCACTTCGTCGATGATACCCTTATCGTGAGGAGCCAGCACCTGTGCACCGTCGTCCCAGTAGGCTTTGTAGCCGTTGTACTCCTTGGGGTTGTGCGATGCAGTGACGTTGACACCAGCCTGACAGCCCAGCTGACGGATGGCAAACGAAATCTCAGGCGTTGGACGGAGACTCTCGAAGAGATACACCTTGATGCCGTTGGCAGAGAAGATGTCGGAAACGGTCTCGGCGAACATACGGCCGTTGTTACGGCAGTCGTGACCTACCACCACCGAGCATTGCTTGCCAGGGAAGGCCTTGAGGATGTAGTTGGCAAAGCCCTGTGTGGCCATACCGACGATGTACTTGTTCATGCGGTTGGTACCGGCACCCATGATACCACGGAGGCCACCCGTACCAAACTCCAGGTTCTGATAGAAGGCGTCGATAAGCTGGGTCTTGTCAGCATTGTCGAGCATAGCCTGTACTGCGTTTCTTGTCTCCTCATCAAAGGCGGGAGAAAGCCATTCCTTTGCCCGTGCCTCACACTGAGCAATGAGTTGTGCATTGTCTGCCATAGTTCTTTGTTTTATTTGCTTTAGACGTTAATAACATTTCTAATTTACAAAGATAGGCATAAAAAGGCAAACTCGTATCAAACTGCGATAACTTTTTTATTTCTTTAAGATTTTATCGATCTCGTCGAACTGCTTTCCGAGGTTCAGGTTGAAATAGATGCGATAGAGCGCAGGGCCCCATTTCCCGATCGCCTCGGGCACCATCTGACGGTAGGTCTCCATATAGGGCTGCGCCTGCTGGTACATCTTGCGGATCTGTTTCTTCTGCTTGCGCGAATCCATACCCAAGGCGATATTCACGCAGGCCGTACCGGCATTGTAATAGGCGTCGGCCATCTGATCATTGACGGCAATCAAGCGCTTGCTGTAGTCGAGACTCTCGGCATATCGTCCGAGGTTGAGCAGCATTGTGGACTTGGCAAAGAGGAAGAGCTCGTTGAGAGAGTCGGTCTTCAGCGCCTCGTCGACCACCATCAGCGCCTGTTCGTAGCTACCCTTACGAGTGTAATCGTCCATCAGCCGCGGGAAGAAATAGGCACTCTGCGGAAAGAAGGCAAACCCCTCCCAGAGCAGCTCCACATAACGGGTTTCGTCGTCTAAACGGTTCCATGCCTCTGCAGCATATTGGAGCGTGTATTCGAGTTTGGTTGTGTCGCGACGGGCCAGTTCATGATAACGCAGCGTGAGCACGGGGTTGTTCATGCGATAGCCGCAGTAGGTAGCCCAATAGGCTGCCTCACCCATGCGAGGATCTGTGTCATGAAGACTCATGGCCGAGAAAAGTGGCTGACGGGCACAATCGATATATGTCTCAAAGAAGTCGAAGGCCGTCTGGAAACTACCCTTGCGCAGATGATAGGCACCGCCGAAGAAGAGGTTCGGGCGATAGTCTGTCAGTCGCTGGGCATTGCCCTTACGGTATTGGGGATCGATACGTCCTTTCTTGTCCGGACGCATATCGATAGAGTCGAGACGCTCAGCAATGGTGAAGATACGACGTGTGAGAGAGAACAGGCTGGTTGTGTCGACCGCCTGATGCTTATACATCTTCTCGTTCAGTTCACCATACTGTCGCTCTACCGATTCGAGCCACACATCATAGATGCGCAGGTTGTTCTGATTGGAAGAGTCTTTTAACAGGTCTGTCATCATTTTCTCTACCTTGGCAAAGTCCTTGCCCTTCTTCAGAAGCGCCTCTGCATCGGCTATCTGCCGACGCTGGGCCAAGGCAGGAGTGACGAGTGTATAGTGTACTGTGAATAGTATGAGCAGATATAACGTTCGACGATTCATGGTCTGTTTAGTTCTTGTGTCAATGTTCAATATTCATTATTCATTGTTCATTATTCATTGTCTTGAGCGCCTCGTAAATACGCTGAACGGGGAGTCCCATCACATTGTAGTAACTGCCGTGAAGACAGGTGACACCTACATAACCAATCCATTCCTGGATGCCATAGGCACCAGCCTTGTCGAAGGGCTTATAGGTATCAACATAATAATGTATCTCTTCATCGGAGAGTGTCTTGAAAGTGACGTCAGTGGTGACAGCAAAGCGATGTTCGCTGGTGGCTGTCAACATACAAACACCCGTCATGACCTGATGGGTGCGCCCACTGAGAAGTCTGAGCATCCTGACAGCATCGGCCTCATCGACGGGCTTGCCGAGGATCTCGTCACCCACGATGACTACGGTATCAGCGGTAATGATCAGTTCATCGGCTTTCACAACGGCGCGATAGGCATCGGCTTTCTTTCCTGCGATAAAAAGAGCTACCTCCGAGACGGGCAGATCGTCAGGATAACTCTCATCGACGCCCTGCAACACACGCACCTCGAACGGCATCCCGAGACCAGCCAACAGTTCTTTGCGCCTTGGCGAATTACTCGCTAAAACTATCTTCATCACCATCCGAAAGCCTTGGCGTTCATCACCCATTTGCCCTGAGCACGCAACACCTGTTCGATCACATCCCGTCCACAGCCATAACCACCCTTACGGTCGCTGACATAGAGTGAGACCTCTTTGATCTCAGCACAGGCATCCTTCGGACAGACTGGACATCCCACACGACGCATGATCTCCAAATCAGGAATATCGTCGCCCATGTACATCACCTCCTCGTCCTTCAGACCGTATTTATCCAGAAACTGGTCGTAGGTCTGAATCTTCACCGCACAGCCGATGTAGATATCCTCCACACCCAGTCCATCGTAACGGTGACGGACGCTATCGACTTTAGCACCAGTCATGATGGCAATGCGCAGGCCGAGCTTCATCGCCAACTGTATGGCGTAGCCGTCCTTGATGTTCACCGTCCGCTGTGGTACACCGTCGGCACCCATCGTGATGGTCTCGGCACTCAGCACTCCGTCGATATCGAAGATGATGGCGCGAATGCGCGATAAATCGTAATTAATCATTATCAATTGTCAATTAAAACTTGTTCAGGTGAACGTTCTCCCACTTGAGTTTGTCTTCGCTCTGCGGTTTGCGCTCATCGGCCCAGTGACCAAAGGCAAGGATGCAGAGACACGAGAAGTTCTCAGGGATGTCGAGCACACCACGGATGACGGTATCTGCCATCGTACCGTCGTCAAGCCCTCGTCCACGCATCTGGATCCAGCACGAACCCAAACCGAGGTCCTCAGCCTGATACTGCATGGAGATGGCGGCGATGGAGCCGTCCTCCACCCAACAGTCGTTCTGCAGAGGATCACCCAGCACGACGACGGCCACTGAGGCGTCTTTCAGGAACTGCGAGCCCATATTTTTCGCATCGGCGAGTTTCTCGAGGTCCGTCTTATCATCGACGACCACGAACTGCCAGGCGCGCTGACTCTTAGAGGTGGGTGACATGAGGGCTGCACGGAGGATGAGCTTCAGGTCTTCCGCGTCGATCTCCTCGTCGGTAAACTTCCTATGGCTGCGGCGCTGCTGCGCCAGGTCTTTGAATGCTGTCATCTGTAAACTAAAACTGATTTTCGCTGCAAAGATACTAATAAGTGAGCGAAATACCAAATTAATTAGAGAAAAAGCAAATCTCTAAAAGCAAAACAACTTGTTTTGGTGTCGTACTAAGCATCCTTTACTATGTAAGAAGGCATCCTTTACTGACCAAAACAAGTTGTTTTGCTTTCGCTATCCCCTCCCCTTGTATCGTCAAGCAGATTCCTATGGTTCTTATCCCTGTAAAGAAAGGTTTTTAGCGGGCTTTTCAGACTGAGTCATTATCCTATTGTTAAGAATTAAGAAAAAATGTGTGACAGCAGTAAAAATATCACTTTACATTCTTCACTTTTCACTTTTTGTTGTATCTTTGCAGTATGAACAAGTTGACGACGACTATTTACCGCAAACTTGAAGACCTGCCGCAGTTGGATGATACCAATTTCTTCCACAGCAGCAGGCTGTTCCAGATATGCAAGGAGGCTCCCCGCCAAAAGCCTTATATGGTGGTTGTCACTGATGAGAAAGGACGGGTGGTGAGTCATCTGCTTAGTGTGGTGCGCTACCGTACGTTTATCTTCCCGCCATTTCTGCTGATCCATTGTCGTGTGCTGGGGGAGGGTGTCTATTATCACGACGAGGAATATGCCCGCGATCAACTGTTCGGCGAGATGCTCGAGGCACTCACCCGACTGCTCAACAAACGCACCTTATATATAGAGGTCAGTAACCTGAGCCAGAAGATGACAGGTTACCGTCAACTGAAACAGCAGCAGTACTTCCCTGTGCATTGGATGAGCATCCATAACTCTCTGCACAGTCATGCCCCTGAGGAGCGTATCACGGAGAAGCTGCAAAAGCGCATCGACAATGCGAGGGCGAAGGGCGTGACAACCAATGTTGTGACAGAAGAGGAGGACTTCACGGCATTTTCGAAACTGCTGAGAAAGCACAATCTGCTGAAGCCCAAACGATACATCCCCGATGACCTGTTCTTCAGACGTATCATGGAGGGTAACGACGGACGGCTGTTCGTCACCAAATACCATAACCGCGTAATCGGTTGTTCTGCCGTCGTGTATAGTGAGGGGAATGCATACCTCTGGTATTCCGCTTTCAGAAGAAAGTCATACATGGCTGTCCATCCTGACGTCATGACGATCTGGGATGCTATGCAGGACTGTTACAAGCGAGGCTTCGACCATATGTGCTTCATGGATGTAGGTCTTCCCTTCTCGAAAAATCCTTTCCGTGAGTTCATTCTTCGTTTCGGCGGAAAGGAGCAAAGTACTTACCGATGGTTCCGTTTCTCCATCCGATGGGTAAACAAACTGCTCCGATGGCTGTATCGTGAGTAAAGGCCTCTGCCCTACTCCCTGCCCATCATCATTTTCTCTACTTCGTAGTTGTTGCTATTCATATTGACCTTGCGCTCCTGGGGGATCTCAGGAACGGTCATCAGGTAGTCATCATCGTCAAAAGGATCGTCATTGTCCTCTACATATTTTATAGAATCTTCCGCAGGAGTAATGAATTCCATTTCTGAAGTGTCAGCCAGCGATTCCAGATAACGCTGGTAGCGATCATCGGCTGTCGTATTGCAACCAATGAATGCCAAAAGTAAGCATGCTAATGTCAAAAAAGGCAGACGTTTCATATTGTTTGGTTTTAGTCAGATTCTCTCCACTTGCTTCACACCTTTCACGGTGCGCAGCTTCTTCAACAGTCCCTCCAGGCGCGAGGTATCCTCAAGCATCACCGTGAGGTTGCCACTGAACAGGCCGTCGTGCGAGTCTATATTGATGGAGCGGAGGATAAGTCGCTCGTCCTTGGAGATGATACTCGTCAGATTGTTCACGATGCCGATGTCGTCATTACCAATCACACGGAGGGTGATGGAATACTGTGAGGAGCCCTTGCCACTCCACTTAGCCTTCACAACCCTATAGCCATAACGACGTCGTAACTCTGGGGCATTGGGACAGTCGATGCGATGGATCTTAATGCCACCACTGATGGTGACGAAGCCAAAGATAGGATCACCATAGATGGGCGAGCAGCAGCGTGCCAATTGGTAGTCCAGTCCTTTAAGGTTCCGGTCTATGACAAGTACGTCATCCGAGAGTTGAGGCGTAGCTGCTGAGAAGATGGAACTATCCAGTTCAAACTCCGAAGCAGAACGCGCCACATTATCGCCAGTGATGGTCTTCTCCCCCTCGCGTACCTCTATATATTTATCAATAACGGCATTCACATCGACAAGTCCGTCGGCAATCTGCTTGTAGAAGTCGCTGACTTCCTTGAAGCCGAGTTTCTTGATGACATGGAACATGATGGCCTCTTCCTGTTCAATCTTACGGTTCTTGAACTTACGCTCCAGCATCTCCTTGGCGAAGAGTCCATCCTTCACCTGCGTTTCCTTCAGCGCCAGACGGATCTTCGACTTCGCACGCGACGTCTTCACAATGTTCAGCCATTCCTGACGAGGTTTCTGATTGGCCGACGTAAGGATCTCCACCTGATCGCCGCTCTTTAACAGCTGACGGATGGAAACAACCCTACCGTTGATCTTACCACCCGTACACTGGTTGCCAATCTTCGAGTGGATATGATAGGCAAAGTCGAGCACAGTGGCACCTGTGGGGAACTTGAAGAGATCACCACGCGGTGTGAACACAAACACCTCGTCTTCGTAGAGGTCCATCTTAAACTGGTCCATCGCCTCCAAGCCGTCAGAATGTTCCAACATCGTACGGATGCCCGACAACCACTCATCGAGTCCAGCCTCACCTTTCACACCTTTATAGCGCCAGTGAGCAGCCACACCTTTCTCGGCTATCTCATCCATACGTTCCGTACGGATCTGTACCTCTACCCACTTCTGCTCTGGACCCAGCACAGTGATATGCAGACTCTCATAACCGTTTGACTTCGGCACACTGAGCCAGTCGCGAAGACGCTTGGGATTGGGCTGGTACATATCCGTCACAATCGAATATGCCTGCCAGCACTGCATCTTCTCCTTCTCCTCAGGGCAGTCGATGATGATGCGGATGGCAAAGAGGTCGTAGATACCCTCAAAGCCACACTTCTGTTTCTTCATCTTCTCCCAGATAGAGTGGATACTCTTCGTACGGCCTTTAATATGACAGTTGATGCCTGCAGCCTTCACCTTCTCCTCGACAGGACGGATAAATGCGGCAATATAAGCATCGCGCGATGCCTTGGTCTGATTCAGTTTCTCACGAATCATATAGTAGGCATCATGCTCCATGTATTTCAGCGACAGATCTTCCAACTCACTCTTCAACTGATAAAGACCTAACTTATGGGCCAACGGTGCATAAAGATAAGCTGCCTCCTGTGACACTTCCTGGCGGGCTTCCTCGTTATCAGTGTCCCTGATCTGACGCATCAGGTTCAGACGGTCGGCAATCATGATCAGAACCACACGCATGTCCTCGGCAAAGGACAACAGCAGGTTACGGAAGTTCTCGCTCTCCACGGCGGGGTTCTTCTTGTAAAGCTGCTGAATGCGGTCAAGTCCCTCCAGGATACGAGCCACCGACTCTCCATACTGGTCGCGGATCTCTTCCAATGTGATCTTACCGTCATCGAGGTCTGGTCCCAACAATACGGCTTGCACAGCATCTCCTTTCAGACCAATCTCGTCGGTCAGAATCTTGGCAGTCAGATCTGCCATTTCCTTCTTCTGGGCATATGTAAATGCGAATTGTGAAGCCATAAATAGAAAATTTCACGGCAAAGATACAATTTTCTCCTTAATTATTCGCAGTTTTTGGAAAAAGTTTGTATTTTTGCATCATAAATCAGTTTAAATACCTAAAATATGTTATCAGAAAAAGACTTAAAACAGATTACTCAGAAGGGTATTACCCAAGAGCAGATCGAGAATCAATTGAATGAGTTCAAGACCGGATTCCCCTTCCTGAAGTTGGAAGCAGCGGCAGGTATCGACAATGGTATCATCGCCCCTGATGCCGATGAACGGAAAAAGTATGAAGACTGCTGGAACGCCTATAAGGCCGAAGGCAAGCGCGTAGTGAAGTTTGTTCCTGCCTCTGGTGCTGCCAGCCGCATGTTCAAGAACATGTTCGCTTTCGTCGACGCAGACTACGACGTACCCACTACCGACTTCGAGAAGAAGTATTTCGACAGCATCGAGAAATTTGCATTCTACGATGCCCTGGACGCTGTCTGCCAGAAGAACGAGGGTAAGGGTATTAAGGCTCTTATTGCAGAAGGCAAATATAAGGCAGTCGCAGCTAACATGCTCAAAGCCGAGGGCCTGAATTACGGTCAGTTGCCAAAAGGACTGCTGCTCTTCCATAAGTATCCCGAGGGTGCACGCACCCCGATGGAGGAACATCTTGTTGAGGGAGCTCTCTATGCAGCCAGCAACGGCGAGGCTCATGTGCACTTCACCGTCTCGCATGAACACATGGCGCTCTTTAAGGCCAAGGTAGCCGAGAAGGCTGACTCGTTTGCGAAGAAGTACGGCATCAAATATGACATCACCTTCTCCGAGCAGAAACCGTCGACAGATACCGTAGCTGCTAATCCAGACAACACCCCATTCCGTAATGACGATGGTTCGCTGCTATTCCGTCCAGGCGGACACGGTGCTCTGATCGAGAACCTCAACGAGATTGATGCCGATGTCATCTTTATCAAGAACATCGACAACGTGGTGCCTGACCGTCTGAAGCCCGAGACCGTTGAATGGAAACAGGTAATCGCCGGTGTACTTATCACCCTGCAGAAGAAAGCCTTTGAGTATCTGAAAGTGCTCGATGCCGGAGCTTCCGAGACTCAGCTCGCAGAAATTGCAGAATTCGTCAGCAAGAACCTCTGTACCGACGCCAAGGGACAGAAGACTGATGCAGCCTATCTGCGTAAGAAACTGAACCGTCCGATGCGCGTCTGTGGTGTGGTAAAGAATGTGGGCGAGCCTGGCGGTGGTCCATTCCTCACTTATAACCAGGATGGTACGGTATCGCTCCAGATCCTTGAAAGCAGTCAGATCGACACCAACAACGAGGCCTACATGAAGATGTTTACCCAAGGCACACATTTCAATCCCGTAGACCTTGTCTGCGCCGTGAAGGATTACAAGGGGCAGCCCTTCAACCTTCCCGACTTCGTTGATAAGACCACAGGTTTCATCTCTTCTAAATCGAAAGCCGGTAAGGAACTGAAAGCCTTAGAGTTACCAGGCTTATGGAATGGTGCCATGAGTGATTGGTCGACAGTATTCGTAGAAGTGCCACTCGGCACCTTCAATCCCGTAAAGACCGTCAACGATCTGTTACGCGAACAGCATCAGTAAGTGAAAACAAATCCCAGCCGATTGGCTGGGATTTCTTATTTGAGGATATTCTCTAGCGTTGCCGCCCCTCGTGCTGTACACATTCCTCGGAGGGTTACAAAAATCAGGTTCTTGAAGATATCCTCCATGGTGTACTGACGATAGAGCTGGTTCTGCATCACATAATTGCCGAGGGCATCAAAGAGGCCTGTCGTCAGCTCATAGTTCACGTCACTACGAAAAAAGCCCTCGCTGATACCGCGCTCGATGAACAGTTGGAATTTGACACGGTTCGACAGATTCTCCTGATTCAGGAAACGTAGCACCTGCGGGTACTTTACCATATCGGAATAGAAATTGGGATTCGTCTGTTGGAACTCCTC
>Ga0310786_10003984_pt1 | contig 20842 bp, 15 predicted proteins | sample AusTroGonzalo_MG_FD_203881 | JGI IMG/M metagenome (GOLD analysis project Ga0310786, IMG submission 203881) | Bovine rumen microbial communities from tropical cattle in Woodstock, Queensland, Australia - Gonzalo_03 (v2) (version 2) | ecosystem: Host-associated > Mammals > Digestive system >... | reverse complement strand
ACGATGTTCCCCGACGAAATGGAGCGAGCTAAGGGACTCGAACCCTCGACAACCACCTTGGCAAGGTGGCACTCTACCAACTGAGTTAAGCTCGCTTTGGCGTCGCAAAAACGAGAGATAGTATATCAAACTTCACCGCAGTGCGCAAGGGGGTATTTGCGCAGATTGGAAAGTTGTCATTTCCCGACATGTTTCTGGACTGCGCGGCGAAAAACTGCCATGAAATCCCTTAGCTTTTCAATGCTCTTGACGCCGGGCGAGATCTCAAGTGATCCGCTCGCATCTATGATGTCAGCGCCCGATTTAACTGCATCCGCTATGTTGTCAACGCCGATGCCGCCGGCAAGGACGGTCTTCCATGCGCCATTGCGAAGAATCGTCTCGCCGTCACCATGCGACGAATCGAAGAGCAGCGCATCGGCAGAAGCTCCACCTGCAAGCGTCCACACCTCGAACCCCTCCCCGCGAAGCGCCGCCACATCCGCCTCGGACGCGCGACGATGCAACTGCACCGTCTTAAATCCCACAAGCCGCGCCATGGCGGCAACATCCTCCACACGCGAATCGCCGAACACCCCCACCAACCTTGCGCTTCCGGAAAGCGCACCGGCAATCTCTCGCGCCATCTCCGCCGTGACCCTCCGCGGACTTCCCTCCGCGAAGATCACGCCTATGTAATCTGCCCCCAAACGCTCTGCCTCGGCCGCAAAGCAAGAATCGTTCACTCCGCATATCTTTATCTTTGGAATCTTCATGCGGCAGCCTCTCAATTCCTGTCGGAGAATATCCGCCTAAAATCGACATCTTCGGCGGCAAGGACGAATGCTATCGGCGACACTCCCGAAAGCGAAGAGACGAGAGTTTCGAAATATGCCGCGTAGTCGGCCACCGTCTCGTCTTTTTCCGGGCAGCGCAGGCCGATCAGAGAAAGAGCCGTGCCCGCGGACTCGGAGCGGATTATGTCGGCGAATGGGCGCCCTCCTGAATCTATTACGCGCGACTCGGCCTCAACTCGCGCTCCAGAGAGGAAATCGTCAAGAACGGTGTTGGCCTCGGACGGTGTGCGCCGCCTTATTATCATGTTCACGCGCAGGCGGAGAGGAATGCCGTTGTCCTCGCCGCCGCGCCTGACAAGCACGGCCAGTGCCATCATCAATCCAGCATTGAGATTGTTGCCGCGCCACCATATGTCCAGCGGTCCGTCCGGGACGGCTGCGCCTTGGTCCCCCAAGACGATCACGTTGCGCCGCTCCGCGACAAGCAGCTTGAGCAGCGCGGCGAAAAGGCCGGCATTGCCTGGTTGCGGCAGTCCGAGGATGACCGTGTTCGGCACTATCGGCCCGAAACCGTAGGAGCGCACGATCTCGGCCATGCCGTCCCACGCATTCGAAGCCGGAATCAACTTCACAACCGCCTCAAGCCTAGCCTTTTCGGCGGTTCGCGCAACAGAGCTGCGGAGCTCCTGTTCGCTGGCAGTGCCGGCAGCACCATCCGGAAGGACCGAGGCAAGCGTGACGAGGCTGCGTCCGCCGGCGATCTTTCGCGCCCAGTCCAGAAGATTCGCATTGGTTATGGGCAACTTCGTGAACACGAGAAGATTCGGGCGCCAATTACGCTCGGCGTGGGAAATCTTCTCAAGATGCCTCAACGCCATGCGAACTCCAGCCGCGACGATTCCGGTGCGCATGTCCCCCCAGCGCGCACGCATCGCACGACGCTTGATCCGCCAGTAGATGCCGCCTTCGCAAACAAGCGCGACGAAGGTCCAACCGGGGCTTATCATGAACATCGCGGCCAGGCATCCGATGAATCCTGCGAAGGAAAGCCATGCCTTGACCCGGAAAGACGGGCGCCATGTAGGATTGCCGAGGCTTTCCTCGAATGCTGCGCTTAGATTGAGAAGACCGTAAGTTGAAAGGTTGAAGAGAGTTAGGATGGGGGCAAGGATGTTGATGTCGCCAAGTGCGATGCCAAGCGCCGCGATGCCGAAGCAGAAAAGCGATGCGAGCCGCGGATCGTCCGCCTTGCCGAAACCCCTGCCGAAGAACTTGGGCAGGATACCGTCGCGGGAGAGCGCCTGGAAGACGCGCGGCGCGCAGAGGAAACTGCCGATGGCGCTTGACAGGGTTGCGGCCCAGACGCCCAGAAGAATGGGCGTCTGCCAACGGGCGCACTTCTGGAGGATCATTGTGTCGGCACGCAGCGTCCCCGAATCGGGCACCATCGCGTTCAATGCGATCGGCACGGCCATGTATACCGCAAAACCGGTGAGGATTGCCGCCAAAGTGCCGCGCGGAATGGATCGCGCCGGATCCTTGAGATCGCCCGACATCCCAAGCCCGGAAAGTATTCCCGTGACGGCTGGAAAGAAGACTGCGAAGACTGGCCAGAAGCCAAAAGGCGCAGGCACCGTCTCGGGCGCCGGCGGCACGAGTCCCTCCGGCGTTCCGCCCAGGAAAAAAGAGACGAGCGATGCCGCTATCGCCGCCATGATGAAATACTGGGTCTTCAGCGCGATGTCCGCCGAAAGCGATGCGACAACCGCTATTATGGCGAGCGTCGCCAATCCTACCAATCGGGGATCCCATCCCGAGACGACGGGCAACTGCGCCCCAATGAAGGCTTCGGCGAAACCTGCGACGTAGAACGAGACCGCGACTGCCTGCGATATGGCAAGCGGGATTCCAAGCGCCGCGCCTGCCTCAAGACCAAGCGCGCGGGAGAGCATGAAATACGCGCCGCCGCCCTTCAGGCGCATGTTTGTGGCAAGCGCCGAGATCGACAAGCCGGTGAGAAAGGTGATGGAGTTGCCGATGGCGACGATGAACAGCGCCGTCGCAAGCCCCACGTTTCCAAGCATCCAGCCGAAACGCAGGTACATCACCACGCCGATAATCGTGAGGATGCTCGGCGTGAAGACACCCTGGAACGTGCCAAATCCGTATCCCGCAGTGCCCTTCTTGCGCTTCGCCATGGCGCAGCAACCCCTTGGTTTTCCTATGCGAGCCGCACTCGCGGGTCAAGGGCCGCGTAGGCAAGATCCGTGAAGAGATTCACGAACTGGTAAAGGAGCGCGCCGAGAACCACGACCGCGCGAACCACTGCCATGTCCGACGAATGGATCGCATTGATCGAAACATTGCCCAATCCGGGTATTCCGAAGAACGTCTCAAGAAGAAGCGATCCGGTGAACAGATACGGTATCGCAAGCGCCACGTACGTCACGACCGGGATAAGCGCGTTTCGAAGAACGTGCTTCACAAGTATGCGCGTGCGGGAAAGCCCCTTGGCCTCCGCCGTGCGGACATACTGCTTGTAAATCTCGTCCAGCACCGCAGTGCGGAAAAAGCGCACATCGGCTCCAAGCGAAGAGAATATCCCGATGAGGACGGGCAACACAAGATAGAAGGCGCTCTCATAGCCCCATATTGGGAACAATCCCCACTTGTACGCAAGGATGAATTGCCCGGCAAGCACCCACACAACGTAGTTGACGCTCATCAAGATCGTCGACGACACAAGCGTGGCCCTGTCCCAGAAGCCGCCCCTGAACGCTGCGCAGAGAAGAGCTAGCGAGAGGGCGATTATGGTTCCGCCTACGAGAATCGGCACGGTGAGCGTCAGTGACGGCCCAACGCCACGCTTCAGCACATCGACCACAGGCTCGTCATATTCAGTGGACACACCTAATTCGCCCTTCACGAGATTGGAGGCGAAGTTGAAGAACTGCGAATCGAATGCGCTTTCCCCCGGACGAGTATTCAACAGCAGCGGCTTGTCGTAGCCATACTTCTTGTTGAATGCGGCGATTGATTCCTTTGTGGCGTTCTTGCCGAGAACCACCTGCGCCGGCGACCCTCCCACAACGTGGAAGAGTATGAACGTCAAAAGGAGGATCCCGATGGTCGTGGGAATCAGCTCCAGCAAACGCTTAACGATGTAACGGAACATACTCTCTCTATCCCCGCATGTGAGGTCTGCAGGCGGCGCATTCCGCCAATGTCTTGTGGTCTAGTTTTCCCATGTCCGCTATTTTACCATAATCAAGCCGTCGGCGGGGATGGAAAATCTACATCGCCTTCTCCAGCGCGGCGGCCACTGCGGACGGGTTGCATGAATCAAGGCGCTTCAGCACACAGCTCCAGCGATAGGCGCCGGAACCGGCGGTGTCGTAGGGACGATGGACAAACAACTCGTCGAAAGCTCTGCGGCGCGCGCGATATTCGGCCTGCGTCTCGGCAAGCTTGCGCTCGAACGCCGCCACGTAGGCTTTTGCGAACGCAGGGTAGTCCGTCACGAACTTCTCGCGGCGACGAACCACGTTAGCATATGCCGGAGCAAGCTCCTCCAGCGGCTCCTGATACCTGACGAACGATCCCGCATGCTCCGTGACGACCACGTTCGCGGGAATTCCGTCGGCATCAGGCACCAGAACCTCGTGGACCTGATCGAAAAGCAGCTCTCCAGTCTCTGTGGCGGCGCGTCCCACTATGATGTCCAGCGCGGCGGCGCGCCCCATGAGCGCGGCAAAGGCCTTCGCAAAGGCCGGATTGCGGAAACGTTCCGGCGGAACTTTGTCCGACGCAACGCCCGGAATATACGAGCGCGCATAGTAGTATGCCCGCACCGTCGTGCCGCGATACTGGTTGTTGCCCAGATACTTCTCGGTAAGCTGGCCGAAGCCCACGTGATGCGGAAGGTTCATGCCCAGCTGACGGCACGCCAGACGGCGATCGAGAATGTAGTCGGCATATTCGTTCGCCTCCAGTATCGACTGTAGAAGCGGCTTGCCCTCGTCGAGGTGCTCGGCGATTCCCCATTTCTGGAAACGAAGTATGAAGAGCCGCTCGACGTCCGACCCGATTTCCTTGAACTGCACGATGTATACGCTGCCTCTGCGATGGCCCTCCACAGGACGGCGGGCGAGAGATCGCGCTATGCGGCCGACATTGACGTATTCGATCGTGCCGAAGAGCCTAAGCATGTTGAACACGATCGCCCGCACGCGCGCATCGCATATTTCAAGCAGCTCAGGCGCCTGCGTCCTTGCGGCTTCGTCGAACAGAGGATCGAATATGAGCCGCCCGTCCACCACGCTCGCTCCAGGGAGCCATTCTATCTGGCGATGGAACTCCGGGGATATTCCATGGATCAGGTCGTCCTCCGCGACGGCCGTCTCGTTAGGAGCGCGCGTGAGCGCTGCGAACATCTCGTTGCGGAATTCAAAGTTGGCGGCAGACTCGACGCGAAGATTCGCCGGCAGCGCGGCGCGGTAGAGCTGTGCCGCGCGGTCGAACCCGGCACGCAGCTCGCCATCTGGCACGGACGGATCGAGGGCGCGAAATGCATTCTTCACCTCAAGGGGAATGTCCAACGGGAAGAAGTCGATCTCTGGCTGGCCAAGACGATTGTACGCCTTGAGGCCTGCGACGAGCTCCGCTATCTGCGCACGAAACTCATCCGGCTGCATGGCCGCGATGTCCGCGCACGATCCGGCCGTAATGAGGCGCGTGCCGGTTGGGCTATTGTACCAGTAGATGCGGCCGCACTTGATCGCGACCCTGGAATTGGCGAGCAGCGCGTCCATTTCCTCGGCGGAGAGCGGCGGTCGCGCCATGCGCCAATTCTCGCCGCGAGTGCGAAGCGCGTCTCGCACTTTTGCGGAATGGGTGTTCAGAAAACGGATTTTCCGCTTTGACACGAACGTCTGCAGAACATCGTCGGCACGGAACGCAAGGTCCATGCGGTTCGGATCCGGGCGGATAAGGACAGAATCATCCGTGAAAATGAGATCCACGGAGTCGGCAAGCTCATCGGCGGCTTCGTTCTCCGACAAAGGCGATTCGCCCGCCGATGCGCGCTCCCGGTTGAGCTCGGCGATCCACGCCATGCGCTGCATGGCATGGACGCCACGTTGCGTCACGAGCCCGGGCGTGCGCAGGAACAACGTGCCGATACGCGACACAAGGCGTCCCTCGGCATCCTTTGAAAAGATATCTTCACCTAATACCTTCATATTGTCTCCCAAAAATCAATGAGGGTATTTTACCATAAAACAGCCCACATGGGTATGGATAACGTTTTCCCGCTTGTGCGAAACGGCAGAATGGTCTACAATAATCGTGCAACGAGGCACAGATGAACAGGATCATTTTAGAGCAGAACGAAATATCGCCCGACTGCACCGCGACATTCGGCGGCGCGCGCGCGGAACATGTCCTTGCCGTCCTGCACGGCAGCGTGGGACAGACTCTCAAAACTGGCGTGGTGAATGGCCTCGTAGGAACATCCATCATCGAACGGATCGAAAATCTTCCGCCAGACGGCGCGACCGGTCTTCCGCAAGGCGTCATAACAGTTCGCTGCACCCACGACGAACAGCCGCTTCCCCCTTGGATAGACATGATCCTCGCGCCGCCACGGCCTCGCGCGTTCAAACGCCTCCTTCCGCAACTTGCATCGCTTGGCGTGAGGCGCATCGTGCTTGTTGGCGCAGAGAAGGTGGAAAAGGCTTTCTGGGGAGCGCAAGTATTGAAACCGGAACTGTACCACCCCCTTTTCATGGACGGCCTGATGCAGGCCGGAGTCACCGCCATGCCCACAATATCCATTGAAAAATCATTCCGCCGCTATGCGACACTAGGACGTCTGGCAGCCGACTTCCCCACCTCCGCAAGAATCGTCGCGCATCCCGACACGGACATTTCGCAGACTTCTTCCGCAATGCATACGGACGATCCGGAACACATCCCCGTCCTGGCGATCGGCCCCGAGGGCGGCTGGACTGACGATGAGATCAAGATGCTGGAATCGCTGTCGTTCCGCCGCTTCTCGCTTGGCCCGCGCATTCTCCGCACAGACACGGCCGTCATCGCGCTTCTCGCGCAGCTAATGGCGGAGAAGGAGCGTCATGACGCGGGCCACCGCCCCTGCGTCGGCGTCTGAAATCAGGACAAGCGTGCGCGTTCCGTCGGCAAGCCGCGGCCCCTCGCAGAAGCCCTCATAGTTTGCGAACCCCGTTTCGCAGCCCCACACAAGCGTCTTCTTCACTGCTTGTCCAGTGAAATCTTTGAGCGCCGGATTGCCGGACACGTCATCCGCGGAAGACACGTCAACAGAATATATCCTGCATCGGAACGACGGCACGAAGCTGCCGCTCTTCACGCTCATCTCGCGTTCAAGCACGAGAATCGTCCCGTCGCCCAGCACGGCCAGATCCGCGACTCCGCTCCTTGACTTGTCGAAGAATCTCATTCCTCCAATGGGATCCGTCTCATACATCCACTCCCCTTTCAAGAGCCAGGGCGCCGCTGCGGAATCGCGCGTGAATCGCATGAGGCGAACGCGCGACCCCTTCTCGTTGGAAGATATCGGCCCATCTGCGCCTTGCGTGCCTGGGCGCGGCCTCTTGGCGCGAATTCCGTTACGGGTGACGCGAGCGTCCCTGATGTCCAGAGCCTCCTCGTTGCATGACCACATTTCCATTCCGCCTGGAGCGATCGCAAGCGACTCCAAGCTCAGGTTGAACCGGAATGCATCCTGAACGGCAGGAAGCGCGACTTCGGCGCGGCGCTTCCCCGAGGCAGGGTCGAACGCGCGGATGGATCCGTCGAATTCATCCGACGCCCACACCACGCCGGTTCGCGCGTCCCAGGTCAAACCTTCAAGATCTGCACGGCTTCCGGTGGCGTCCAGCGCAACGACAGCTCCCGCCGCGCAGTTGGTAGGTTGGCCAGTGGCGAGATCAATGCCGATCTCCAGCGGCACCAGCAGAGCGCGCGAGTCGTTCACGGCGTAGTACACGCCGTTCGACACATGCGTGATGCCGCTCAATCCCTTGGGAACGCTGTTTGTGCGATGGAGTTCCCCGCCAAAAGTGGCCACAAGTGCCGCAAAGAGAATCGCCGCCGTCATTTGGCACGGGCGTTGAATTCGTCCAGTTGCTTCTTGGCGCAGTTTGTCGTGACAGTCTGCACGCCGGCGGCGAAAGCCTGTAGCGAGAGATCTAGTCGGTCAATCGTCCACACATGGAATTCATAGCCCTTGTCGCGAATGGCCTTGACATACGCTTTGTCATGGATGTCTGGGTTGAAGCAGATGTCAACACCGTCGGCACCCGTCTCCTTGAGCGCATTAAGCACCTCGCCTGCGGTGCGGGGCACAGACTTGCCATCTTTGTCCTTCTTGGAATGGCTGGCAAGCCAATACACCTTGTACTCAGGCATCAACTCCTTCAGTTTCTTGCAGCTGCCTTTGTTGAAGCTGATGAAAAGAACGTTCTTTGGCGTGGCCTTGGACTGCTTCGCGAACACCTCCTTGATGTACGGGACGATCTCGGGGCCTGGCTTCACCTCAACGTAGATGTAGCGTCCATCGACGGCTAGCTTGAGCAGCTCCTCGAGAAGCGCCGGGCGCGTGCCCTCGAACTTGGAGCCCTTCCATTTCCCCCAGCCGCCGACATCGACCTTCGATATCTCGTCTGCCCAACTGGCATCAGAGCATTTATTCGTACAGGCCCCGGCCGTGGTGCGCGTCAATGTGCGGTCGTGGAACGTGAACACGCGCTTGTCGGCGGACAGGTAGATGTCGCACTCAAAGCCGAAACCGCGTTCAACGGCAATCTTGTACGCCGGCATCGTGTTTTCGGGCGCATCAATCGACTCGCCGCGGTGGGCTATGAACGTATCCTTGGCGGGACTGCTGAAGTAGGGCTTTTCGGCGCTGACGCAAGCCGCTGCGAACATTATGGCAGACGCCATCACTTTTTTCATGTCATTGACCTTCATTTTGACGTTGATTACCTGAGCGATCGACGTCGATCAAATGTAGACGTCGTCCTTGCGGAGCTGCGCCTGCAGTTCGGCAACGGAAAGTTCTCGCGGCGTGCATCCTTTGCGCGCGGCAAGGGCTGCGGCCGTGCCTGCGGCCTGGCCGGTGACGAAGCATGGGCAGATCAGGCGGAAGACGTCGATGGTGTCGCCCGTGCCCAGGCAGCGGCCGGCGCACAGGACATTGTCGATCTTCTTGGGGAGAATCTGACGGTACGGGACGGGGAAGGCCTGGTGCGGACCGTCCGCGCCGAACCATCCTATCGTGTCGGGCGGATTCCATTCGCCCTTGAGCGTCGCTCTGCTGATCACGCATTCCGTGTCGACGAGGCGCGAAGCGCGCGGACCTATCTGCGAACATGTGTTGGCGATGAACACCTGTTCCCAGCCCGGCTCCTGCCGCATGGACGAGACATGCTCCCACCACTCCTTCCGGAAGGCGATCTCTGCGGCGGTCAGGTCGCGAACGTCCAGCCCGTTGCCCTTGGGGCCAGGCCCCGTGCTGCCCCACCACGTGGAGGGATTCGCCTCGTTGCTTTTCAAAGGCCAGCGGCCGGGGCGCTTCTTTCCGTCTGGCCCGGTCGGCGGCGCCTTGGCCGTTATGCGGTCCATGTTGCCGAGGCGCACCACGTGTCCGATGCAGTGCGTGATCTGACGATAGTCGCCGCCGGCCGCGAAAAGGATGTCCGCGTCTCCCGAGCAGTCGACCACCTGCTTCGCGAGGATCGCCTGGCGGCCCTGCTTAGACTCGAACACGACGCCCATCACCTTCTGGCCGTCCTGTATCACGTCCACGCCCCAGCAATGGAAAAAGGTCTCCACCTTGGCCTCTTCCGTCATGCGATCCATGAGGTACTTCGCACCTTCGGGATCGACCGTAGGCTGCCAGTGTCCGCGCGTGTGCTCGCGGTAGGAATGCGTGCACACCCAGCTGCCGAGCGCACGGGCGCGTTCGGCGAATTCCGTCACAAGTCCCTTCGTGACGAGGCGAAATGCGCCTGCGCCCTCGCGGTAGCTGGTGGCAAGCATTATCAGCACCATGCCGTTCGTGAAGAGGCCGCCCAGCGAGCCGTATCGCTCGACGAGCGCCACCTTTGCGCCTGTGCGCGCGGCCGCGATGGCGGCGGCGAATCCGGCAGGACCGCCACCCACCACGACAACGTCCGTCTCGTGGAAGATCGGTATCTCGCGCGCGGGCTGCAGCACCTTGCCTCCGACAAGCGAGCAGCTGGGACCGTCGGACATCGTGTGCTCCAGCGGGAAGATGTTGCGTCCCCAGGCCAAGTGCACGGGGTCTCCGATGGCTCCAGGCGGCAGTTTGCCCTTGGCGGCCACATATTCGTCGGCGACGATGCCTCCGCTCGCCAGCGCCGCGCCTCCGATGCCGAGGCGTTTGAGGAATTCGCGTTTTGTCAGTTGCATAGATGGTCCTTTCGTTTGCGGTATTATGCGTCAGATCTTTTTGCGTGCTGAAGGTTCAGTCGAAGCATACCAGCCTTTCCTCCTCCCCTTCGCCGAAGGAGAAGCGCACATGCTTGGCGGACTGCGGGATGAGCTCGCCTGCGCGGTCGGCCCACTCCACGAAAACGACCGCGCCTCGCGCAAGGTAGTCCTCCCATCCTATGGCAAGGACATCTTCGGGCGAACGCAGACGGTACAGATCCATGTGCACGAGAAGGAATCGTGGAGAAGGATGTTCCGCCACGAGGCAGAACGTAGGGCTGGTCACGGCGCGCTTGACTCCAAGCGCCTTGCCTACACCCTGGGTGAATGTGGTCTTGCCTGCGCCCAGGTCGCCTTCAAGACATACGACATCGCCCGGCGCCAGTTCTGCCGCGAACTGCTCCGCGATGTGCCACGTCTCTTCGACCGACTTGACGGAATACTCTTTCTCCATGCGCGTAAAGTATGGCAAATCCTGCCCGTGCCGACATTTCGTCGGCATCAGATTTTAGGCTTGAAATCCTCAGGTTTGAAGTAGTGGGTCTTGCGCGAATCGGCCGACTCGTTGGCGGCGAGAACGGCGACTGCGCTTTCGTACGCAAGCTCTGCCGGGCAGTTGAGCGGCGTGCCGTGGCGGCAGGCCGCGAAGAAGTTCTCAAGATGCGGCATGTGGGCAGGCTTGTTCATCGTCACGGCGAGGGGATTGCCGCTGGCCTGCGCGGAGATGCGAGTGTCCACGGCAATGTCCTTGGTGACTTCCTTCTTGATCTTGTCGCCCTCGGCGGGAAGTATCCAGCCCTTGTCGATGAACGCCTTCCACTGGTCGTCGGTGAAGGCGCCGTCGCGCAGCTCGCGCTGCACGGTGTTGCCGCGCGCCGAGATCTCCGCGATCGTGAGCGAAGCGTTCTCGCCCATGAACTGTTCGTAGAAACCGCCGCGCGCGTTGGAGGATATCACCTGGTAGATGGCCTCGTTCTTCGTCCCGTCGGGCATCGTGAACTCGTAGATGCAGTACATGCGGTCGTATGCCTCGCGGCGCGGAGTGAACGCGTCCTTGCCGCCGATGGCGGTCACGCTGGACGGCGGCACGCCCCATGCCCATATGAAGAGGTCGATCTGGTGCGATCCGAGGTCCACCATCGATCCGCCGCCGTATTTGTAGAACCAGCGCCAGTTGAGGTACTGCTCCGGATTGGTGTAGCCGTACTTCGTGAGAATCTCCTGCTTCGGCGGGCGCTTGACGGTGAAGAACGGCTGGAGGGTGCGGTTCCATTGCGCATAGGCGGTCGTGACCCGCCCGAGCATGTTCGGCACGATGTTCTCGAAGCAATGGCGGTAGCGGGGGTTGGAGCGGCGCTGGTGGCCGATCTGGAGGAGCTTGCCTGTCTCCTTCGCGACACGGCACATCTCGGCGGCCTGCTCGAGCTTGTTGCTCATCTCCTTTTCGCAGTACACGTGCTTTCCGGCGCGGAGACATGCGCTCGTATGCTCGCAGTGCATCCAGTCCGGGGTCGCCACCACCACGGCGTCGATGTTCTTGTCCTCCGTGGCGAGCATGTCGCGATAGTCCTCGTACGTCTTCACGTCCATGCCATAGCCCTTGAAGAACGCCTTCGCCTGCTGGCACTGGAACTTCCAGATGTCGCACACGGCCCTGACGCGCACGCCCGGGATGCGAACCAGGGACTCGCTCAAAACGCGCGCCTCCTTGCCGAAGCCGATCATGCCTACGTTGATCGTGTCGTCCTTCGGGCCTATCGTCACGTCTGCCGCATGGGCCTTGAGAACGTTGAACGCCGGCAGAAATGCGGCGCCTGCCGCCGCGCCCTTGAAGAAATTGCGTCGATTGAGATCCATCGTAAATCCTTTGGGTTTTTGGATGACGGTTCCATTATACCAAAATCGGCGTGGCCTTGTCACATGATGGCATTGTCGATGAGGCGAGTGCCGGACGCATAGACCGCGAGAAGCAGCACCACGCCCTTCTCAAGGACCTCGACAGGCTTGAGCGTCCCCTGCTCGACTATCTCAACATAGTCTACGTTGAGGCTCTTTGCGCGCAGGGCGCGCACGATCTGCGTGCGGTAGGGGGCCCACGCCAGGCGCTTCTTGGCCTTGACGTCCGCCTTGGCCTGCTCAAGCGCGGCATAGAGCGCGAGCGCGTTGACGCGCGCCTCGGGCGGGAGATACGTGTTGCGCGAGCTTAGCGCAAGGCCGTCGGGATCGCGGACGATGGGCGCCATCACGATCTTCACGTTGAAGTTGAGGTCGCGCACCATGCGCATGATGATCTGCGCCTGCTGGTAGTCCTTCTGCCCGAAGATGGCCACATGAGGCTGCACGAGGTTGAAGAGCTTCGTCACGACCGTGCACACGCCGCGGAAGTGACCCGGACGCCGTCCGCCGCAGAGGCCCTTGCCAAGCTCCTTCTCGTCGACATATACGGAATGGTGCTTGAGGTACATGTCGTCCGCAGTGGGCATGAAGACGACGGAGACGCCGGCCTTCTTGCATTTCGCCTCGTCAGACTTCGGATCGCGCGGATACTTGCCGAAATCCTCCTTCGGGCTGAACTGCGTCGGATTGACGAAGACGGACACGACAATCTCGTCCGCGCCCTCCTTTTTCGCAGCCTCGATCAGCGAAAGATGCCCATCGTGCAGGTAGCCCATTGTCGGGACGAGCGCGATCTTGGCGCCAGCCTTGCGGCGCGCCTCGCACCACTTCTGGAGTTTGTCTGGTTCGGTTATTTTCTTCATTTGTATCTCCTTGTTCTTTGCATGGCGCAAGCGCCACGGCGTGTGGTTCAATCTTTGATTTGCGAAACGGCCAACGCCGCGCAGTCTCCGATGCGCTCGCCGAGGCCGGCGGGCACGATGCGGCAGACGGCGCGCGCTCCCGGCAGCGCCTCGCGTTCGAGAATGGGCTCTATCTCAGCCATGAACAGATCGGCATTGCGCATGAAAACGCCGCCGAGGACTATCACCTCGGGGTTTAGGATGTCGATCGTGTAGGCGAGAATGGTTGCAAGATAAGATGCGCTTTCACGGAAGACGGCCGTGCAGAAAGGATCTCCGGCGCGAACGTGCGCGAAGACGTCCTTGGCCGTCAACTTGCCGGCGCGCGCCGCCTCTGCCGTATCGGACCCGGCGAACTCCACCTCAAGGCCATGCGCGCGAAGCGTGGCGAGACGGGCAATGCCGGCCCCTGAGCAGAATCCCTCGGCGCTGCCGTCCTTCCCGTATCCCTTGGGGCCGCGCGGGGCAAGGCGGATATGGCCTATCTCGCCGGCGTTGTCGTTCGTGCCCGCGTAGAGGCGGCCGTCAAGGACAAGGCCGGCGCCCAAACCTGTGCCGAAGGTCATGAACACGACGTTGCGCGCGCCTCGCCCGGCGCCGTAGCGGGCTTCGGCCCACGCGCAGGCGTTCGCATCGTTCTGAACATGGACCGGCACGCCGAAGCGATCCGCGAAGAACTTGACCACAGGCACGTCGTCCCAGCCGGGAAGATTCGGCGGCGACTGGATTACGCCTGCGCGGCTGTCGAGAGGCCCGCCGCATGAAATGCCAATGGCGTCGATCGGCTCCCGCGCCCGGAGATCCTCGATTTTCCCGGCATATATGTCAAGCACTTCGCGCCAAGACTTCCCGGCAGTCGGAAACTCTTCGCGAGAGGCTATTTCAACACCCGCATCCGAACAGGTGCCGCTCACTATCGCACACTTTGTGCCGCCTATGTCCAATCCTATAGATTTCACTTTCGATCCTATCTCATGTCAAAATCCGGGCAGGTCAAGTTGCCCCGCAACCGTCACCTTGCGTCCGTTGGAAAGCTCTGGGTCGCTTGTGTCGTAAACGACGAACTTGAACCCGGAAAAGCGCCGGGACAACTCTGCGCGTATGTAGTCGGACACAGCGGAGACGTTGCCGGCGTCGTCGTCCGAGAATCCCACGGCCACCGAACGCCCAAGCCCGCCCGTTCGCTGAAGCGTGCGGAAAAGATGCTCGGTGAAATCGCGTATCGCGAATTCCTTGGCCAACTCCGGCTTGCGGTCTGAATCGGCTTCGGCAAAACGGGCGCCGAAATCGGAGTCGTCGGCAAGGCGTTCCTTGAAGTCCGGGTTCGTGACCGCATTGTACCGGCAGAGCGAGAGGAAATAGCCGAGCTCGTATTCGTCCGTCCCAAAGACGTCCACCTTGTCGAAGCAATAGCGGTAGCCGCGAAGATTCGACATCATCTCCCGGCGTTCGCTCGGCGTGAGCACCTCGTCGATGAAGATTTTCACCGCCGAACGAATCGTGTCGGGGGCGTGGCCGCGCGCCGTGACGATCGCGAAGATCCGCCCTTCGCGCAACGTCTTGCGAAGCGTCTCGAAAGACGGGCCGGGCTTTTCGCCCGCCTTGATTCTTGCGAGAGCGGCCTTCGTGTCGCGTATGAACGCCTGGTCACCATCGTTCGCAGGAACATCCTGGAAGTCGCGAAATGCCGCCTCGCGGCCTCCGTCGCTGGGAACCCTGTAGTGGTCGGCGTCGGTGCGCACGAGCGCGTACGTGCCTGTGGACACGGAAACGGGGCGCCACACGCCGTCCGCCCCCCTCTTCTCTAGATGAATGCGCGTTGGCATGTGGAGGATGTTGTCGTCCCAATCGAAGATGTAGTACTTGAAGTCGCGTTTGGCAACGTCAAGGTTCACTTCTTTTCCGTCTATCAGCGCCAACGTCCTCTCCCGAATTCACATTTCGAAACCAGGAACAGGAAACTATCTGCTCGCCTTCCACGCCTCGACGAGCGTGTGGTACTTCACGAGCATGTTGGGAATGTAGTCGGCGGGCTGGCAGCCGGAGTGCATCCAGCCGAGGTACATGTTCATCACCTGGCTGAAGTGGGCCTCATGGCCGATCTCGTACTTGGGCGGGACGTCCATGGTCCATCCGTCGGCGTCGGCCTTGAATCCAACGCCGGGATAGGTCTTGTTGAACTCGGCGACGGCGGCGACAAGGGCCTTCTCCAGCGCCGCCTTGTCCTGACCCGGACGCGGACGGACATAGACGCGCGGCTTGTAGCCCTCGTCCGCCCCCTGGCGGATCACGATCTCGGACTTTGTTCCGCGCATGACGGAATAGTGCGTGTCTCCAGTGCCCGCGGGCGGCATGAAATGCCATTCGACCGACACCTTCGCATGGACTCCCTTGAGCGCGTACGTGAACTCGCCGTTCGCCTTGCACTGCAACACGTTCTTCGCATCGACGTCCTTCTTGAGGAAGTCTGGCCATGTTTCGAGGCCAGTGGAGGTCTTGTAGTCGGCCGCCGAGATCGGCGTCGCCCACGTGCGCGCCTTCAGCATCTGGACATCGGAGCACGAGAGCGTCTCGCCCGGGAACGTCTCCCACTGAACGAGATCGACAAGGTGCGTCGTGACGTCAACGATGGCCTCGCCCTGCTGTGCAGTGTCATAGTACCATCCGGGGCGCTGGAGCGGCTTGCCGTTAACGAGCTTGCAGAAGTGATGCACGGAGATCTTCGTCACGGCCGGATCGTCGGGCGTTCCCTTCTCCTGTTCGCCATAGAGGTCTTTTGCGGAGACGAGGGCGCGCTGCAGGATCGTCGTGATCTCGTTGCGCTCGGTCATTATGTCACCGAAGTAGAGACCCTTCTCGTCGGCCAGCCTGGCGGCCTCCTGGAGCTTCTGGAACGCATCGGGAGTGATGGCCATCGGCTTGTCGGAGAGCACGTTGAATCCGGCCTTGATGGCGGCGAGGTAATAGTCGGCCTTCTTGTCGTTCTTGCCTGCGAGGACCACGACGGAAGAAGCCTTGTCGCCTGCGGCCATCGCCCTTTGCAGATAGTCCGGCCCAGTGTAGATCACCTCGTTCCACGACGTAGGATCCTTCTCGCGGGAATTGAAGGCATCGACCAGCTTCTTGTGCGCCGCGACATCCGGGCCGTCCGGCGCGAACACGCGAACGTCCTTGGACACGCCCTCGTATGAACGATTCAGGACGAGCGCGGCGTGGAAGTGGCCCGGGGCTATGACGACGAACTTGACGTCTTTGACGGGCTTTCGCGCCGACTTCTTCGAGCAGTCGCAGCATCCGGCGGCGACGACCGCAGCCATGCAACCGATCAACAATTTTTTCATCTTTCTTGTACTCCTCATTGGAACGGGCGCATATTATACCAAAATATCGCGGCTCTGTGAAAAACTAAAATATTGTGGCGAGACCCCGCGAACGGGCGCGCCAGTAGGCGGCCATCAGGTGGGCGGCCCGGCATACGCCCCAGTGTTTCGGATCGGACCGGCGGATCGTGAGTTCAAGGAACGGGCGCAGCGAGTCCGAGCCGGGCGATCCCGGCACCAGAAGCTGCGTCAAGGCAAGTTCCCCGTCCCAGCACATCCCGTAATGCTTCATGTCCGGACGCGTCAGGCACGGTTCCGCGCGCGCCGCCGCGACTTCGGCGAAGCCGCGCATGGAGGCGAATATCTTCGCGCGCCGTACGTCGTTCGTCTCGTACGAGCGGATCAGCTCCAGGCTCACGTTGGCCTGGTAGAGGGAGTAGCACGGCATTCTGCGCGCATACTTGTTCCTGTCCTCGCCGGCGATGAGCAGCGTCTTGTCAAGCGCCTCATCGATATACTTCTCATACTGCGCAAGCCAATGCCCGTCCTCAGTCGCGAGATAGGCCGCAAGGTAGATCATCGGAAGGCGCGCCTGTTCATGCGGATAAAGCTCCGGCCCCCACATAGTGCAGATGCCGCGCGGATCCTTGCCGCCGTCGGCGAGCCCGAAATTCCAGTCGCGTTCAGGCGTCACGCGCGTCTCCATGAAGTGCGCCACATCCGCAACGAGAATCCGATACTCGTCGACCAGCGTCGGCTCGGCCATGGGGGAGTTGACGTACCGCCAAAGCCCGTGTACCCAGTGGGTGAACTGATCGCGGCTCGAAAGCGAACAGATCGTCCGCGCGTCGTCAGCACAGAGACCGCGCGCCACGAACCCCTTCACGCCGTGTAGCTTCGCGAGGTTCAGCACGCCACGCGCCACCTTGGCCGCATCCTCGCGCGTCTGGGCATCCTTCAAGACGGCAAACCGGTCGACGAGGCCGGATAGCGCCGTGCCGCAGATGAGCGGACAGTCTCCCATCCCCGCGCCATATCCTTTCTCCTTCGAATATGGGAACATGTGATTGACGCACCCCTTCGACGAACGCACTTTTTCGGGAGGGCATCCGTATACCAAGCCCGTTTTCTCGTGCCATGTGCCCATGCAATGCCGCCACCCTGCATCGCAAAGCGACATCAGCGAGGTAGTGGATAACGTTCCTTGCGCGCCGTGACACGAAAGAGCCAGGACGCCGACGATAATGGATGCCGCAAGTTTCATTTCTCGATGACTATCTAAACATCAAAGTGAACCCTGAGCGCGGCTTGAGAGTTGCATATACAACTCCACCCTCGACCGTCAACACCCCTGACAAGTCGGCATTGTCAACGCGGCAGCGCCATTTTGCCACGTCCACAGTCGCCCCGGATATGCGTGCCACGGGAACCTTCATTCTATTCTCAAGGACGCCAGGGGCGTCAGCCGTCACAAACACCGCCACGTCGCTTGTGGCAGTCAAACCTTCGCCCAGCATCAAAACGTCAGTTGCCGCCGTTCCTGCCTTGGCGATGATCGTTCCCTTCAGCGTGCCGTTCGTCACGCTGCCCGCGCCCCAGATGCCGCTCACGGCAATCGTCTCGCCGCCAAGGTTGACCGCGCCTTCGCGCACCTCCAGACCCCCTTCCGTTTCAATCACGTCGTGCCCGGCGACGGCGCAGTAGAGCAGCGTCAGCGTTCCGGCACCGGTCTTCACCACCGTTCCTACACCCGTGAACGGCGTCGCGAATCCGTGCGCGATTCCCGCGTCCAGCGCGATTTCCATGCCGCCGTCCTCGACCTTGAACACCTGATACGGCGACGTTCCCAGCGAGGTGCTGCCACTTTCCGCCATCGACAGAACGCCGCCGTCGAACACCATCTCCACATGCTTCTCCTGCGTCGGCGAATTCTCCACCTTGAACATGTAGGTGCGCAGCATGCCGCCGTCGACGAACCGCATCCGCCCGTACGCGCCGGAGTTGAACTTGACGCCGCAATTGGCGCTATAGTTCCCCCTGATCGTTTCCAGTACGCCGCCGTCCGCCACTTCCACGTCGACGTTCCGGCACAGCGCTATGCCCGTGGCCGAGCCACTCGGACGGTTCTGCCGAACAGTTCCGCCCGCCCCGATCCTGAGCGTGGGATGGACGTTGTCGCTCGCCTGCCCGATCGTCACCTCGTAGATCATCTCCACCGTGGCGTTCGTCACCGCAACCGAAGGATACATGACGCTTGTGCCGTTTCCAATCTGCAGCGTGTTTCCGTTCAATGCCGCGTTCTTCACAAGCAGCGACGGCTTGTTGTCCGTGCCGGAGGCGACATTGCCGCCCACGACAAGTGCACGAGTTCCGCCACCCTGATTGTAGGTGACGTCCTCGATCTCCAGCGACACAGGCGACGATTGCCCCGCATAACCTGTGCCGATCCACGTCTTCTGCCGCTGGTTCACGGTCGTATTCGCCACGCCTGCGCCTTTCACGCGCACGGTGCCGTCAAGAATCTGCAACCCGGCGCCGGATGTCGCGCCCGAGGCCGACGGCGACGTGCCGTCCGCCGGCAGCGACGACACGTAACCGTCGCCGTTGTTCTGGTTGTTGTCGCCTGTTCCCAGATTCAAAACCCCTGCCGGGTAGTCAAGCTCCAGAGTGCCACCCCCTGTCTTGATGAGGCCTCCTGCCCTCGAAACAAGCCCCTTAGACAATGTCAGCCCGATGCCCGCATCGATCACCACGCGAGCCAAGTCGCTCGCGCCATGCGTGACGACCAGACGATCTAGCGTGCCCGGATTCGCTCCCGTGTACTGAAGTGTACCGGAAACGAGTTCGACGTCCTGATCATTGGCGGCACCGAACGCCGCCGCGTCGGCAAAGCGGTGGAAGCCGCCCGCGAGGGACCAGGCACCCCTGTAGTCGGGATTGGCCGTCCCCAAGACGAACGCACCGTTCCCCGTGCGCGTGACCTGTATCGTCGAAGCCGCAAGCGGACCGTTCAGCGCGAGCGTCGTGCCCGCCGCGACGTCGAACGCCTGATTCCCCGAAAGCTCCAGCGCGTTGCCGAATGTAGCTGTCCCGGACGAAACGGAAATTCCGCCCAGAAGCTCAAGGGTGCCGCCGCCGAACGAATAGTCGCCCGCCACGGACACGCCGCGCGCGATCGCCCCCTGCGCGGGAACCGTGACGTTCTTCGTGGCAGCATCAGACGGGAACACGTAGCGGTGCGTAGCGTCGGGCGCGGACGTGAAATTGTCGGACGTCCAGTCGCTCCCCTCCGCCCCGGTCCACACGTTGTCCGTCACCTCCACCGCCGAGATGGTCAGCGTCACGGTCGTCACGCCATCTTCGGCAGACGCCGCGAAGACATAGTCGCGTGCCACGTTCATGTTCACGACCTTGAGGTTGGCGAGCGTAGACGCATCGAGCGTTCCCGCCACGCGGAAGAGCGGGAACTCGCCGGTCGTTGTTGCGTCGGAAAGAACGACCTCCACCTTGCCGAGCGAAAGTCCATTAGCAGACGTGATCTCAATCGGTGCCACCATGTCCCAGACGAGCGTCGCCGCCGTTGCGGAACCTGCGTCGCCCAGCGTCAGCGTTTCAAGAGAGAGAGCCTGCGTGCCCGTGACGTCCAAGATCGCCCCCGGCGCGACTTCAATCGACCGGCCGAACCGCAAAGCCGTCGCCAGCGTACCGTTGGACACCACCGTTCGCGCGTGGCTTGACGCGATGTTCGCCGTCAACGTTCCGTCGCCCGTCTTGACGAAGAGGCCCGACGCCCCGGACGCGTCGGCGAACGCCTGCGCAACGGCGGCATCGTTCCCGGCCGTATCAAGCGTCAGTCCCTGCGCGCCAAGTGTAGCGGAAGTCACTTCTCTGATGGCGGCGGTGAAATCGACGCCGTTCAACGTGAACTTCGCGCCATCGGCCAGCAACTCCGAATTTCCAACTCCGCCGCGGATGCACGATGCGACCAGCTCGCCGCCCGTGAGTTCGGCCCGTGCGCGCGCGTTCGCCGACTTGCTCGCGATGGCGAGCACGGAGTCGTTCTCGCGCCTCTTGATCTCCACGCGCCCGGTGCCCGACAGCGCGAACGTCGCGCTGCCACGTCCCGTCGTCCCGATGCCCACCGTCAGTTCCTTGTACAGCGACACGCTGCCGCCGCGCACGTCCAGCCGCGCGTCCGTGCCGCTCTCCCCGACGATCAGCTCGCTTCCCTGCTGTGATCCTCCCAGACTGTGGGTGCCGCCCGTCACGAGAATCGTGTTCGTCGGCGTAACCCAGCCGGCTGAGAGCACGTCATTCGTGTCCCCCTTTATCCACCATCTGAAGAATTCCGTCTCGCCTCCGGCCAAGGTGGCAACCGAGTTCGTGCCGCACAAAATCAGCTGCGCACTTGGCGCGTAGATGCGTCCATCCTCCATCACCAAACGCGAGGAGG
>Ga0310786_10003982_pt1 | contig 20848 bp, 20 predicted proteins | sample AusTroGonzalo_MG_FD_203881 | JGI IMG/M metagenome (GOLD analysis project Ga0310786, IMG submission 203881) | Bovine rumen microbial communities from tropical cattle in Woodstock, Queensland, Australia - Gonzalo_03 (v2) (version 2) | ecosystem: Host-associated > Mammals > Digestive system >... | reverse complement strand
TCTTCTTATACGTTATACCTATCATTTATCTATTTGTGAGTTCGCTAGTTGGAATGATAATTGCCTTAAGCCATCCAAAACTAAAATGGAACAGCGAATCAGAAGCAGTTAAAAATTCTGCGACCACTGTAATATCAATGTTAATCAATGTTGGAATAGCTTTTGCCTTAGCAATTCCTTTAATAATTTTGGTGATTATTTTCCCAGAACACAAAATAATCGCTTATGGCGTCACTACTTTATTGCTTCTTATTGCGTTAACTATTTGCTATATCAATCTAAGAAAAAATTTCCAAAGAAAAATAGAAGAGATAGAAAACTTCTAAAAATTTTAGCCAAATAATCTAGAATGGCTTCCAACTCTAACAACGTATAAAACGATTTCACTTTTTCGAATTTCATAAATCAACAAAAAATCTGGTTCTATGTGACATTCTCTTTTTCCTTCATAGACACCACTTAATTTGTGATCGTTATATTTTGGTTCTAATTCGATTCCTTCGCTTAATTTGTCAATAATTTCAAATAGCAAATCGATATTTTTGCCTTGCTTAGACGCTAATTTAATGTCTCTTTTGCATGCATTAGTGATGATGATGTCGTATTTCACACTTTTAAATCCTTTCTGAGTTCAGCGGCGCTAGAATACTTTTTAGCTTTCACCTTCCCAGAAGAGATTTGTTCGACTTCTTTAAATGCTTTAAGAGTAGTTTTGTTCGGGACTTCTAAGGAAAAGGGGATACCGTTATGTCTAACGAGCGCTTTTAAAAATATTGTGATGGCAGCTGTAGTGCTTAATCCCAATTCCCCAAGAATTACTTCTGATTCCTTCTTTAATCCTTCATCCACTCTAATATTTATAGTTGCCATAATATTTTCCCAAAAACATTATATAAAACAATATATACACTGTAAAGCATTTTGCATTACAGAATATTCGATAAAAAAACACGTATTATTACGTGTGTTTTATTTAATGGCGGAGATTTAGAGATTCGAACTCTAGCGAGACCGTGGGCCTCCTATCGGTTTTCAAGACCGACCCCTTCAACCACTTGGGTAAATCTCCTTATTTGGTGGACCCGGCAGATCCTGACACTGCAACCAATCGGTTATGAGCCGATAGCTCTTCCTTTGAGCTACGGGTCCAAATTGGGGCGATAGTTAGTATAGCAAAAAAGATTTTTAAAATGTATAAGAAATATCTATTTTTCCTTTCTAAAAACCACAAACGGGAAAATAAACATTGATATTATCAAAGATAATACGAGTAGAATTAATAAAGCGATATAGCTTAATAAGCTTAAAAACACGAGGAGGAAGATCTTAAAGAATAGTTTGACTCCAGTATCTTCTTCCATACTCTGATAAAAAGTTTTAGGAAAAATCGCGAGTCTTTTACCAATCTTAACAAAGATAGGTCCCACCACTTCATCAATTGAAAGAATATAAATATCGCTTGTTAAAGCGTATCCAGCGACTAATGGAATAATGATGGATAAGACAACAGAAAGATTGCTTAAAGATAAAAGAATAATCATTAAACTAAGAGCAAGAGCAAAACCTAGAACAATCGCTAAAGCGAGCCACCAGATCTTTTTCTTTTTGTACTCCTCTTTTAACTCTTCGATTTCAATTTGTCTTTCTTTGATGCAATGCACATGAGCGTTTCCGTGACTCATATGCTTTTTATGAATCTTATCTTTGGAAGCATCATTAAAATATTCAACATCTTCATATTCTTCACCAATATAAATTGGTTTATCACAAATTACACAGAAGGATATGACAGGAAGTTCCTTGGTTTTAATTATTTCTTCTTTCTCAGATTTGTTCATTTTAGTTTTTTCAATAAGTTTTCTTCTACTTTTGGAAGCGAAGATTCGAATGTTTTATTACTTAGATAGGAAAGATGGCCATCAATTTTCTTAAATCCTAAGCGATAAGCATGTAAAAACTGGTTCTCAAAATTATAGAGATCTTTGAACTCTTTATTAAGCTTAAAATCACCATATTTAGAATCACCAATAACTGGGTGATTAATACTCGCTAAATGGACGCGAATTTGATGAGTTCTTCCAGTCAAAATTTTAACGTTAACAAGACTAAAATCTCCGTAGTTCTTGACTTTTTCAACAATTGTGAGTGCGGATTTGCCGTTTTTAGAAATGCGGACAATTCCAGTGTTTTCATCCTTTAAAAGAGGCGCGTTTATCTCCACTTTTCCTTCAAGATTTCCTTTCACTAAAGCAAGGTATTCTTTTGAGATATTTTCCTTGTTTTTAAAGAGGTCTTCTAATTCTTGAAGAGAAATAAGATTTTTCGCAAACACGACTAAACCTGAAGTGTTTCGATCAAGCCTATGCGCAGGAGCAGGAACAAAGCCTTTTTCTTTTGGATTATATTCACCTTTATAGAATAGATAGTTAAGAACTTCATTTGTGAGGGTTACTGTCTTTTCATTTTGATCTCCGTGCACGAGCAATCCCCTTGGTTTATCTATGATAAGAATATTTTCATCTTCATAAATGATTGGGTGATTCAAATCCACTTTCTTTATTTCTTTAGGAGAATTAAATTCTTTTAATTGCTCATCACTAATATAGATGGATAATTCATCTCCATCTTGAAGAATATAATTTTCTTTAACCCAATGTTTGTTGATTTTGACATCTTTCTTACGAAAAAGCTTGTAGATAAAAGACAAAGGAGCGTTGTTTAAATACTTCTTAACATATTTATCGACACGTTGATTCGCGTCCCTTTTCGTGACCAATAAAGAAATCATACAAATATGATTATACTTTAAAATAATTTCTTGTATAATACTAAACAGCGTGGAGGATTACCCAAGAGGCTGAAGGGGCGGGCTTGGAAAGCTCGTAGGTGGTGAAAGCTGCGCTAGGGTTCAAATCCCTAATCCTCCGCCATTTATAATGAATACCCTTTGATTTATTCGAAGGGTTTTATTTTTGATTAAAGAAAAGAGCCGAATCAATCAGCCCTTATCTTATTAATTATTTTCTTTTCTTCGTCTTAAGAAGAAGTATCCACCAATCGCAATTAAACCCATTGAAGAAATAATAATTACGATAGTTATTGTATTTGTATTTGTGTATTCACCAATAAGGTTAATCACTCTAGCATTTGTAATGACGTAGTCATCACCAGAAGAAACGATGCTCTTTCCTAAATAGTTAGCCCAAGCTTCAAATCTTTCTCTAGCGGTTGAAATGACATAGTCATTGCTAGTCATGAATGAAACGCGATCGGCTTTAGATAAGCCTTCAAAACACGCTTTAGCGGTATCGAATTTAGATGTACATTGTCCAGTTGTATCTTCGTACATTATATAGTTAGCAACATTGTTTGGAGTTTCACTACCCTTGAGAGTAACAGTAATGCTACTGATGTTCACATAATTTGATTGAGTGGTTGTTTTGTAAAACACCTTCAAATAATAGTAATTAACCGTATCAGGAGTAGTTGAGGCTAAATCGACCCAACTTGAGCCATCTGTTGATAATTGAATATCTGGAGTAGCCCCAGAAACTGTAACATTTGTAATTCCTGATGGATATGCGGTTGTATTAATAAGAGAACCTTTTGCGGATGTCTTAGAATCACTCAAACTAAGTTTGGAGCTATAAATATAGCCAGATACATTAAAGGTTACACCATCAACAGTTGCAGTTTGATTTGCTGCATATGAAGAGCCAATACCAGCAGTAGAAAATTCAGCACCAGTATGTTCTAAAGATGATTCTGACGGTGTGGCATAGGCTTTTCTTTGAACTTGAACAGTTAACGAACAAGACAGAGTGTTATAGGAAACAGCATTAGTAAATGTCTTACTAGTTAACGCTCCTCCGCTTGCAGCATCACTATATGTAAACGTGTATGATGTAAACGAAGAAGAGGATGTAACGTTTTGACCAGTATTGCCGGTTACAGTGATATCACTCTTTGTGATGGTCTCACCAACATAGAACGTTTTATTCGCTGTTGCACTTATTGATGTGATGTCTTCCGTTGAACCACTTGTTTCATATTCGTAGTTTACAACTACATAATTGAGTCGAGATTGAGAACTACCATTGGTAAAACCAAGAGTTTGTGTTCCGTCAGTTGGAGTTAAGGTAACCGATGCATTCGAAACATCTTTTGTACAATTGGTCAGACTACCTGCTCCGAGCGCAGTAGCATAAGTAGAATTATTCGCAGTAATGTCAACCGAAGTAATTGTGTATCCCTCGTTAGGAGTAATCATAAATGAATGACTACCATATACACGGATTTCATCATATGTTAAAACAACATTGTTGCTACTTGAATTTTTAGCCTGAGTTGCTGTAAACGCATCACAGGATGCAGAAGCCGAAGTTGTAGATCCAGATAAATAAATTGATCCTGTCTCAAAATATGATGATCCGGCCTTAGAAACAATTCTTTGAGAGCCTGATTCAGTGTTTCCACCAGATCCTCCACTACTAGAAACGGTAATACCATAACTGGTTGTTTTGGTTGTGCCACTGTAAGTATAACTTACTGTAACAGTGTAATTTCCTGCTACATCCATGTTGTAGCCAGTACAGGTTGCAGATGAGGTGACATCCGATTGAGTGCTATCAGAGAATGTGGCAGTGACTGTTGGTTTAACAAAACTATCTCCAACTGTGTAGGAAGTTTTTTCATTACTAATAGCAATCGAAGACAGAGTCTTTTGAGCAGCATTAACTGTAATAGCCTGGCTACATGATTTTCCACTATAGGTGATGGTAACGCTAACATTTGATGTTGTTAAAGCGGTCGATGTAGTTGGGCTAAATGTGAACTCACTTGTATGACCAGCATATGTGTAAGTATCAGATGTGCTATCTGAATAGTTTCTAGTGATAACTAAACCGGTTGGATCAAAATATTCTCCTGCCGTATATGTTGTTTTTGTAGGAGCGGTACTGACACTTATTGAAGACAAAGTCTTTTGAGCAGCGTTCACTGTAATTGATTGATTGCAGCTTTCACCACCATAAGTGATTTCCACGCTTGTATCAGAAGTAGTTAAAGGAGTTGCTGTTGAAGGATCAAAAGTGAACTCACTGGTGTGTCCTGCATATGTGTAAGTATCAGATGTGCTATCTGAGTAGTTTCGAGTAATAATTAAGCCAGTCGGATCAAAAGTTTCTCCGGCAGTGTATGTTGTCTTTGTAGGAGCGGTCGCAACCGCAATGGAAGACAAAGTCTTTGTAGATGAAGATTCCGCTATTCCAACACTAATACTTGAACAAGTTACAACAGAACCAGAACCGCAAACGATTTTGAAATAGTTGTAACCAGTTAAATCATAAACACCATTAGAACCAGTTATTGTAGTTGTAGATGGGTTTCTAGTTGTACCGGCATAAACTGTCACAGTTCCACTTAAGCCAGATAAAGTAAGGGTACCTAAATTTAATGAGTCGTTATTGTATAAATAACCTTGCCCCTTTTTAAATTGAATTTTGCTCGAGTAGTTTGCGGTATAATACGCCGTGACAGATATTCCACTTGCAGCTGTATACGATGTAGCGGTTGTAGGATAAGCGCTTGCTAAGTCGGTCGGAATGATTGAATATGAATCAACGTCTTCTTGTTCTCCTCCACCACCTGAACCAGATGATGAAACTGTGACGGTGCATTGTGCGCTGTAAACAGTGCTTTCAATTGTGGCTCTTGCGGTAATTGTTGCGGTTCCCGGACCAACACCAGTCAAAGTGATGTTTGCGCCACTACTTGAAGAAGCGCTACTAATAGAAACAACTGTATTATCGCTGGTGGACCATGTAATGGCACTACCATCACTAGATGTAGCGTTGATCATTGTTGTATCATCAACAGTGATTGAAGCGGTTGATCTAGAAATTGAAACACTTGGACCTGTATCCCATGATGCGTTTGCGCATAGATTTTTAATCGTATTATTAACACCACCCCAAATCTTACAAGCGTATTCAGGGTGATCAACGAATGCGTTTCTATTACCTTGAAGGTATTCAGCACCTTCATTACGATTCTTTTCTCTTTGAGTAACTGGATAATTAATGTTCCATTTAATCAATGTTTCAAGATTACCCATGGTGTGACCACTACCGTAAGATTGGCCTGTTACAGAGTCTGTTCCACTAGGAGTGGTATTATTTGGCGCAAGAATAAGTTTCGAGTTAACAAGGGTGCAATAAAAGGTAATTCTAGCGGCTTCTCCACGAGATTCAGCACTATAACCAGCGGTGTATGGGTCCCATCCATTAGATGAATGGTTCATTCCTTCAACGAAGAAAGAGTTACCACGACTGGAGTTTTCACTCGAAATAGTTGGTCGAGGCATGTGAATATCTGCGTCTGGATATGGAGAGCCAGCATCACCACCAGAACCACCACCGTGGCTATTTGGCCAAACGTGTTCACGGTTCCAAGAAGTTGCGGATGTGTAGGTATAGAAACTAGAAATCTTAGTTCCGTATGGTTGTCCATTACTATCGTATTGGACGCTGCTAGTATCGTAATCAGTATATTTAAATTGGCCAGAAGGAGTAGTTCCCATCGAGGAATAACCAACAGTCGATTGTCTTTTACTTAAATTGAGTGTTCTTAAAGCGGTTAAAAGAGTGTTTCCACTTTGAGTCTCATCAATCGTGCTATAGTATGTCGCTGCATCGCCGTTTGTGTAGGTCGCAAAGGCAACATCGCTGTGCTTTGGAATATTAAGGGAAATTGCGCCAACGCCTAAAGCAAGTAGAGGTAGGGCAACCAAGAGTCTTTTTAAGGTTTTCATAACATCTAGCCTATCTAAATGAGAGTCCGACTCTCACACGCACATTATATGCCTATATTTTTTTCTATGTAAATGAAAATAATTGAAGAAATAACCATAATTACTAAACTAATTTATATAAATTAGTTAAATTAATCGAATTGTGTTTTTAACAAAAGTGATAGTTAAGCGCTATCATTTTTAAGAAGTTTAGTTGATACAATCAACAAAATTTAGTATATTTTGCTAATAAGGTGTAGGTTATGGAAAAACATGAAGATAAATTGCATCGACGACAAGTCGAATTAATGAAAAAACGCTTTGACGTTGATGAAGAAAAGAAAATAGTTAATCTAGCTCTTAATTATGAAAAAGTTAGCGATTTATTAGTAACTAACATAGATACTAAGGTACCAACTTTTAATCGTGAAAAATTTGGAAAGATAAAAGATGTCATTTCTGAATTTCCATTTGATTATAAAGTAAATCTTGACGTCAAGATTGATGATTATGAGGATTACAATCCAGAAGAGATATTAGAAGGCTTTAACGACGCTGTTGAATTAACCGTATATTCAGGAAATAAAGACCACCGCCGCAAATGGGTTCAGATCACATTCCTATTAGTCGCAGGTATTCTAGTGCTCTTTTTCATTGCACAAGGTCTTATTCAAAATTGGAAAGGGATATCTGAAACGGCGGCAGATGTCACCAAAGAAATTCTCGAAATTACAGCTTGGGTCTTCGTGTGGGAAGCTGTTAGTTTAGCTTTCCTTAGACCAAGCGAAGATCGCCTTATTTCCCTTACTTTAGCCCACAAATTAAATAACGTTACATTCAAAGACAAAAATGGAAATATCACTGCAAAAGAGCAATATTTTGAATCTTATGAAAATTCTTACAAAGAGAAAAAAGGCCTTGTTTTTGGCAAATACTCTTTGCTAGTTTCCGGCGCCGCTTTCTTTGCATTGGGCACCGCAAACTTAATAACCCTACTTTTAAATTTAATTAACCTATTCAAACCGATCGAAGGCTCAACAACTTCAACAGGGACAATGGTAGCAGTCAATATCGTTATGGCAGCAATAACTTTATCGTTAGTGGCCGCAGAAATTCTTGGTGGTCTATCCGCGATATGTGCTTATACAGGACGTGTTGCAAGACTGCATAGATTTGTAATGCCATTTGGCATAGTTGTATTTGTCCTTGAAAGTATTGTATTGGCTGCATCAATAATTTTAGGCGCCGTTTCAATTCCGTCTATCATCGGTGTCTTAATTGGGGCGGGCTATCTAGTAGGCGCCATACTTTTCAAAGCTAAAAAAGGTTAAACAACATTAAACAAAAAAAGACCCAGTTGGGTCTTTTTATTTTTATCTTAAACTTATTTACGATGAGAATTTAAGAGTTGAACGCTTAAAGCGTTTGTTTCTGCTTCTAACTTTGAAATAAATTCGTTGATTAAAACATTGCCAGTCGCAAAGACAACTTGGAATGTTGAAGCAACAACTTTGGAATCACCTTCAGTATCCACAAGTTCAGTAGATAAGCCATGAATCTCGGCGTCGAATTCTTTAGCGACAATTAAGATCTTTGTTAAAACTGGTTCATCACCTTTTGTGGTTAAAGTAATAACTAAGTTACGATTGTTAATCTTGGACTCAATCTTTCTAAAGAAAACAAGAACAAAGAAGATAACAAAGGTTGTAATAATAGCGATAATGAAGTTAAACGAACCACAAGCAATACCAATTGCCATAACAATCCAAATGGTTGCAGCGGTTGTTAAACCTTTGATTCCGCTATTACGATGGAGAATTGCGCCAGCGCCTAAGAATCCAACGCCAGTGATGATTTGGGCAGCTAAACGTGCAACATCACGTTTTTCGCCAAACATAGCAGGAAATCCGTAGATTGAAATAATCATGATGATACAAGAGCCAACACCAACTAAGAGGTGAGTTCTTAAACCAGCGCTACGACCTTTCCATTCTCTTTCAATACCAATAACACCACAAAGTATCACGGATAATAAAATAGCGATTAAAACAAGAATTAAATTGCCGATTGGCCAACCTTCGATTACCCAATTATTTAATAATTCAGCAATCTTTTGATCAATTGTAGTAATAACCATAATCAGCCTCCTTTATATATAGAAAAACTTTCGTTAATTTTTCCGTCTAAATATTATAGCAAATTATTTATAATATGGGTGATTTTTTTATAAAAGCCTTCCATATTAGAAAAAAGACGCCTTATTTGATGACGTCTTCTTTATAAGTATCATGAGTTTCAGGATTATATATTTCACTAATCCACATTATTGTATGTGAATTACATTTACCTATATTGGTGATTTGATGGGTATAGCCAACTTTAATGGGAATTGGATTAGGTTTTTCACCACTCACTTTAGCAATTACTAATTTATCATCGCCAACTTTTCTTTGAATAATTTCACATTCTCCAATAACGGTGTAGAAGATTTCTTTTTTGTATTTATGATAATGTCCGCCTTTGGTGATACCCGGGAAGGAAACATTATCACTAATTTGTCCCCATTTTTTAGATTTGTATAATTCTTCGAAGAAACCGCGATTATCTTCGGCAAAGTTAAAGCTATAGCCATCATCACTCAGATAATCACAAAATGTTTTAAATAACTTGAGTTCAAATTCATCACGAATAAGTGGAAGATGCCTTTCGGATTCGATTTCTTTTTTGAAGTAATAAAGAAGTTCGCTTAATTTACCCAAAGAACATTCAAAAATTGGTTGGACAGAAAGAATATTTTTAGATCCACTGTGGTCTTTAGATTCAATAACTCTAATAAATTCATTAATGATATCTTCAACATAGTTGAATGAGACCACATAATTTGGGTCTCTAACAAAAATATCTAAATCATGGGCAATGTTATAACAAAATGTTGCGCACGCTGAATTGTAATTTGGTCTACACCACTTTCCAAAAGCGTTGCATAAACGATAAACATAAACAGGCAATCCAGAATTTAGAAGATAGTCTTCCGCCATCTTTTTGGATTTACCATAATCGTTATCCAAACTCGCTTGAGTGGAACTAGAAAATATAACCGGAATATTTCGCTTATTTTCATTGATTAGATCCACTAATTTTTTGGTAAAATTGGTGTTTCCATTATAGAATTCTTCGTTAGTTAATGGGCGATTAATTCCAGCAAGATGCACAACAAAATTCGCGCAATTCACGAATTTTTCTAATTGTTCGCTGGTATTTTCTTTATCGAATTCAAAAACCTCATGTCCTCTTCTTTTTAGATGAAGAACAAGATGTTTTCCAATAAAGCCTTTTGCTCCAGTAACTAATACTTTCATTCTTTTCTCCAAACCATTTTGTTTACAACTGAAGTATAAGATTGAATGATCTTAATAACTTTGTCTGAAACGTTGGTGTCACTATAAACATCAACAGGTTTGCAACCTTCTTTGTTTAAAACCGCAACTTCCACTGCTTGAAGAAGTGACTTCTCATCGATGCCCGCTAAAACAAAGCAAGCGGCATCTAGTGCTTCTGGTCTTTCAGTGGATGTTCTAATTGAGACAGCCGCAATTGGTTTTTTGATGCTCGCATAGAAGCTCGATTCTTCTGGAAGAGTTCCTGAATCAGAGACCACCGCATAAGCATTCATTTGTAAGTTGTTGTAATCAATGAAACCTAAAGGTTCATGCATAATAACTCTGTTATCAAGTTTGAAACCAGTTGCTTCAAGTTTCTTTTTGCTTCTTGGATGGCAGCTATAAACGATTGGCATATCATATTTTTCAGCAAGTTTATTAATCGCGTTAAATAAAGAATTGAAGTTCTTATCTGTATCGATATTTTCTTCTCTATGCGCGCTTAATAAGATATATTTACCTTTAGTAAGTTTAAGTTTATTCAAGATGGTTGAAGACTCGATTTCTTTAAGATGTTCAGTAAGAACTTCCGCCATTGGTGAGCCAGTAACGTAGGTTCTTTCTTTAGGAAGACCACAATCCGCTAAATATCTTCGCGCGTGTTCACTATAAGCTAAATTAACATCGGAGATAATATCGACGATTCTTCTATTTGTTTCTTCTGGCAAGCATTCATCTTTGCATCTATTACCAGCTTCCATGTGGAACACTGGAATATGAAGACGTTTCGCACCAATAACTGATAAACAACTATTTGTGTCACCAAGAACTAAAACTGCATCTGGTTTATGCTCCACTAAAACTTCATATGATTTAGCGATAATGTTGCCCATTGTTTCGCCCAAATCTTTGCCAACTGCATCTAGATAAATATCTGGATCAGCGATCTTAAGGTCTTCAAAGAAGATTTTGTTTAGGGTGTAGTCATAATTTTGACCAGTGTGCACTAAAAGTGTGTCAAAGTATTTACGTGCTTTATTAATTACTGCGGCTAAACGAATGATTTCTGGTCTAGTACCGACAATAATCATTAATTTTAATTTTCCATTATTTTTAAAAGACATATCTAATCCTCCTAGTCGTGTTGACGAACTGGTCCGCCAAATAGTTCAAGTTTCTTTAACAACTTCTTCATACCTTCAACATCTAGTCTACCAGTATTGTGTGAAGTATACGACTCTCCAAGGTTAAGTTTTTTGTTACCTTTTGAGAAATATTTATCATAGTTTAAATCACGATTATCCGCGCAAACTCTGAAGAAATTACCGCAATCAACGGATTTAACCATCTCTTCTTGAGTGACCAAAGTTTCATATAATTTTTCGCCGTGGCGTGTGCCAATATAAGCGATTCCGGTTTTGCTACCAGTTAATTCAATAATAGCTTTTGCAAGGGTATCAATTGTGGCGGCAGGAGCTTTTTGAACAAATAGGTCTCCTTGCTCTCCGTGTTCGAAGGCATAAAGCACCAAATCAACCGCGTCATCAAGAGTCATCATAAATCTAGTCATTTCTGGATTGGTGATAGTAATTGCTTTTCCATCATGAATCTGGTTTAAGAATAGAGGAATAACGCTACCTCTAGAAGCCATGACGTTTCCATATCTAGTTAAACAAAGCACTGTATCACCTGGAAGAAGTTGTCTACTTCTAGCAATAACATTTTTTTCCATTAAAGCTTTTGAAATACCCATTGCATTGATTGGATAAGCTGCCTTATCTGTTGATAAGAAGATTGCTTTCTTAACATGATTTCTAACACAGGCAGTAATAACATTATCAGAACCTATAACATTAGTTCTCACTGCTTCCATTGGATAGAATTCGCAAGATGGGACTTGTTTTAATGCTGCTGCTGAGAAGACGTAGTCAACGCCTTTGAAACAATCAATGATAGAATCGAGATTACGAACATCACCGATATAGAATTTGAGTTTGTCATTAGCGTATAGCTTTCTCATATCATCTTGTTTCTTCTCATCGCGTGATAGAATTCTAATCTCCTTAATATCAGTATTTAAGAATCTATCAACAACCGCATGACCGAAAGAACCAGTACCACCAGTGATAAGAAGGACCTTATCTTTTAAAATAGTGGTTTCTTTCGAAGCGTATTCTTGAAGTTTTTCTTTAATTCTTTCAAGTTTGAGTTGATCCGCTTTGATTTCATCTTGTTCATAAGAAACATAAGTTCTTAAAGACATTCCAACGATATCAGAAGCTTCTTTTTGAGTTAAATTGTAATTTTTGCGTAATTGTTTAAGTGTCATATTTGCACCTCGCTCGCCTATATTGTATATAATTAAGGATTATAAGCCAACAAAATATGCAATTATTGCATTTTTAGACAATATTAACATAAAGGTATATGATATTTACTATGACTTTAACGATTATAATCAAAGTTGTATTACTAGGAATCGCGCTTAGCATGGATGCTTTTGCGGTTTCTATAACCGATAGCCTTATTTACCAAAATTTAAATAAAAAAAGAATCCTTTCGATCGCCTTAACCTTCGCTATTATGCAGGCTTTAATGCCTCTTACCGGTTATTGGATTATAGAATTAGTAGTCTTTTTAATTGGCGAACAACAAGGAGCGGGAGTGGCGAATATTATCGCTACAACACTAACTTGGATCGCCTTTGGATTACTTCTAATGATTGGTGGAAAAATGATTATTGAAACCATTGTTGATTTAAAGAAAAAGACGGAAACTGCTGCGAAATCATATTCTTACAAAGAAGTTTTCATCATGGGAATAGCCACCTCAATTGACGCCTTTGCAACTGGCTTTGCTTTAAGTGCTGGTATCTCCAATAACGCAACTGTTTGGCTTCATGTTTCCATTATTTTAGTTATTACTTTTGCAATTTGTATGGTTGGTATAATTTTAGCCAAACAAATTCATAAATTATTAAAAGGACGACACGAGATTGCCGACATTATTGGCGGTGCCATCCTTATTTGTTTAGCCCTTTGGATTGTTTTATCCTTCTATCTCCTCAAGTGAGTTTATAGTTTCATATTTTAAATGCTTAAATTCGTCGAGCCTATCTAGCAATATAGGTTTTATTTTTGCTTCTTCGGCAGATATCGCGTCATTAATTGAATCACCAATGTAAACAACTCTATCTTTCTTATCTAAAGCATTTAATAACTCTAAAGCTTTTAAGATTGGTTTAGGTGATGGTTTAGGAATAGGTGCTTTTCGATTGCCTACAATGATGTCAAAATATTTCGCCAAACCATATTTATTTAAAATATCCAAAACATGTTCATCGGCATTGGATGTAACAATACCCACAATTTTATTGTTAGCTTTTAAATATTTAACGATCTTTTCGGTATCATCATAGATTTTAGTCATATCCACTACTTTTTGCGATAAGACCAATTCATCAATCATTTTAATAAAGGCAGGATAGCCATCACTAGAACCCATCACTCTTTTATACGAAACGGGAATAGGCTCACGAGTAAACGCTAAAATATCATCTCGAGAGATTTTTACGCCAATTCGAGAGTATGCTTCTTCAAAAACATAAATGGAAGATTCGTAAGTATCAAAAAGAGTTCCATCAAAATCAAATAAGAAGATATCGTAATCTTTAAGCATATTTTAATGATAACCAAATTAGATAAATTTGTAAATAAAAAGGTGTCATAGACACCTTTTATAGACTGTATTGAATTTATTTTGCTTCAGCAGCAGGAACTTCTTTAACAGGAGCCGGTTCTTCGATAATTTCTACAGCAGATTTAACTTCGAGAGTATTATCTTTTAAAGCAGCTTGTCTTTGTTGTCTACGAAGTTGTTTCTCAACTTCACGATCTGTCTTCTTAGCGTTAAACGCAAGGGCGATAATAACAATTAGAATTCCAAGAAGGAAAACCATGATTCCCCAAATGCGGAAATCAAAAGGAACTTTGATTGCCTCAATTAATTTTGATTCGGCAACTTTAATAAAATTGTTGCTAGCACTAGCGTTCATATGGTGGCCAATGATTCCGAAAACCATTAGGATAACACCAAAAACGGCGATAGTCGCACCGCTAAGGTACCAAGCAAATTCTTTACCACTTACTTTATCTTTCATAAATAAACCTTCAATACAATATCACTTTGAATTCTAAAATTCAATTACGCTTGCTTATTGTTTTGTTGCATTTTAGTCACTTCTTCTTGGAAGTGTTTGTTGAATGCATCATAAGCTGGTTTCCAGGCTAGTTCCCATTTGTTAGCATGTTCTCTAGCGATTTGTTTCACATTAGTGAAAACATCTCCAAAGTTTTTGCCAACTGGTAAATCACGTCTTCCTCCAGTCATTTCAATAAGAGCGAATAATGGATCGATTACTTCGTAATAATCAGCACTTCTTGCGACAGCATTATTTCTAGTGAATTGGAATAGATTCACCGCTCTAGTAATGTCGTTTTGAATGAAGTTAGATTGAGGAGTAATCGCTCCTTTGGCTTCATTTCTTGCCTTGTTATATTCGGCAAATAAATGATCAAATTGATCAAGAAGAAGCATGTTAACCATTCCACGATAGAAATATTCGCCTTTGACGATTAAATCTTCGTAAGATGGTTCATCCATCTTTTCTTCTTTTTTGGAACCGACCATGTGGGCTTCAACGATTTTACGAAGTTCTTCGTGAATTGGAAGAACGTGTTCGAAAACGGTTAAGCATTGAGAATAGTCGACATGGAGTTCGCTTCCATCTTGGGAAAGTTTAAGAATTGTTGAATCATTGCCATAGACAACGTCAAGCAATTCATTAATCTTTTTGGTGAGATTTTCACCCGCTTCACCAGAATTTGCTAAGCAAGCATGGAGAGGTGTGTTTTGCTCGAGCTCGTTGCGGATGATTTCTTTGCGGGCTTTATAGGCTTCAACATCATATTTGTCTTTCTTCATCGCATATTCTAAGGTGTTGAAGACAATCATGTCGTAGCGGATAAAGCTACCAATTGCAGCTGTGTAATTATTCATAATTACTTCCTTTCTTTATCTTCGTTAAGATAAGTTTCAATGTCCTCGAATTTCTTCAATGTATGTTTCGCATACTTCGAGACCGATAGTGGTGCGTGTTTCATACAGAAAGAGTTGTTTTGATATTCCTTGAACATTGAAATATCATTACCTGAATCCCCAATAACGAAGATATCATCGTGATTTATCTTAAGATAATTCTCTAGGAATTTCAATCCATTTGATTTGTTGCAACCATATGGAGAAATCTCTAAGAATTCATTGGACCAACTTGCTTCAATTTCATCACCAAATAGTTTAAACAATTCTTTGTTTGCTTCTCTGGAGCGTAGTTTAGATTTCTTGGACACTCCAAACATAATCATTAACTTGTAAGCGCGACCTTCATCGATAATCTTGTTAAATTTTTCACGGTTTATTTCATAAGGATTACGCAAAGCACCTTCAAAGAAATACCATAGATGGTTCACGATTCGATAGAAAAGTGATCTGAATTTATTTCTTTGAACAAATTCATTATCTGAGGACATGACATAAAATCCTTTAATAGGATAATGGGCCTCACAATATTTAATTACTTTATGAACGGTGCTAGGTTCGAAAGTCTTTTGAAAAAGAACTTTGTCACCTTCTAAAACATAGGAGCCATTACAACCAATCGCATAACCTTTACGGTCAAGAATCTTTAAAACACGAGTACAAGGTCCTTTGTTTCTGCCACTAACTGCGACAAAATAGTTGCCATCATCAATGAATGATTGGACAAGTTTTTTTACTCGATTAGAAACGAGTTTCACTCTTTTCTTAGGGTAAAATAAGGTTCCGTCTAAATCTGAAGCAAGTAATTTCGCCATTGCGTTAATTTTATTAACACAAGAAAGAAAATGCAAATATTTTTATATAAAAAGAGTTCGGAAAAATCCGAACCCTCTAGTTATATAGTTAAGATTAACGAAGTGGATTCTCCGCTTGGAAAATACCATATCCTCCATCTTCACGTTCATAGACGACGCTGATACGATCGTCTTCTTCATCTAAATATAGGAAGAATGGGTGACCAATTGCTTCCATTCTTGTAATGGCTTCTTCAACAGTCATTGGATCAAGATATTTAGATTTTGTTCTAACAACTTGATCATCTTCAGCAATTTCTTCTTCAATCGCTTCAATATTTTCAAACGCTAAGGCCTTGCCTAATGAAACCTTTCCACCTTTGGAACGATCCATTCTGGTTTTGAGTTTGCGCATTTGTCCTTCGAGTTTATCGATGGCTAAGTCAACTGCTGCATATAAATCATCATTAGCAACTTCTGCTCTAAGATCCATATATGGAGTGAAAATTGTAATTTCAACTTTGGCTCCTACCTTATAAGATCTGACGACGACGCGGCAAGTGACATCTTCATTAATCACAAAGTATCTGTCCATGCGTGAAAGCTTGCTTTCAACAGCGTGTTTGATTCCTTCGGTGACTTCAATGTTCTTACCAATAACTTGGTATTTCATAACATGTGTCTCCTTTCTAAATTATGCTATGTAGCTAATTACACTTATATTATGACAAAATTCTATCCAAAAAGATAGAAGTATCAACTAATTTTATAGTAAAGATTTAATCTCTGTAACCTTGTCTAATTTTTCCCAAGGAAGATTTAAATCTGGACGGCCAAAATGACCATAATTTGTTAATTTGTGATATTCAAAAGTTGGTTTAGTTAATGAGAAGTTTTTGATAATCATTCCTGGTCTTAAGTCAAAGACTTGTTGAATTAAATCAACGATGAAGTGACCATCATATTTTGAGGTACCGAATGTATCAACATAAATTGAAACTGGTTCTGGTCTACCAATCGCGTATCCTAATTGGACTTCGCATTTATCAGCAACACCTGCCGCCACTAAATTTTTAGCGATATATCTTGCTATGTAGGAAGCACTTCTATCGACTTTGGTTGGATCTTTTCCAGAGAAGGCTCCACCACCATGATGACCAGCACCACCATAAGTATCGACGATAATTTTTCTTCCAGTAACGCCTGTATCTCCAGCTGGTCCACCGATGACGAAATTGCCAGTTGGATTGATGATAATTTCAAAGTCATCATTAAGATTAAATGACTTAGCAACTGGCTTCATAATTTCATCTCTAACATAGGATTTAAAAGAATTCATATCAATGTCTGGATCATGCTGAATTGACATCAAAATCGTTGCAATTCGTGGATTTTTGACATCTGAGTAGTCAATTGAGACTTGTGATTTCATATCTGGTCTAGCGTGTTTAAATTCGCCGCTTTTTCTTTTGTTTGTAGCGATTCTAACAAGCTTATGAGCGATGGCAATTGGAAGAGGCATATAGCCATCATTTTCTTTGGTAGCGAAACCAAACATAATACCTTGGTCTCCTGCGCCAATTTCTTCATCTTTTTTCGCGTCAACACCCATCGCGATATCGCTGGATTGCTCCTGAACTCTAACTTCAACTTCGACTTCATCAGCAGAGAAACCATATTCTTTTTTTGTGTATCCGATATCAGTTAAAACATCTTTAACTATCTTTTTATAATCTGGCTTGGCTTTGGAAGATATTTCACCACCAATTAAAACAAAGTTTGAGGTGACAAAAACTTCACAGGCAACTCGACTTTTTGGATCAACTTTTAAACATTCATCTAAGATGCTATCGGCAATTTGATCAGCAACTTTATCTGGATGACCTTCTGAAACAGATTCAGAAGTGAAGAGATTGAGATTTTTCATAATCGACTCCTTTAACAAAAAATGACTTCCCACCAAGGAAAGTCACTTTGTTATTGTGAATTCCGCTTCTTATCGTTCAGTGGGTGGGCCACCGCTAAGGAAGAGCACTTACTCATTTTCGAGAGTTGCTACTGTGTTGTTACATTCCTTATTACACAGTTCTTGATAAGAATCTCTATTAGTATTTTAGCAATGTAAATAAAATTTACAACTACTTTAATGTTTTTAAAGCTTGGGCTAATTGGTCTGGGCAACTAGTGAGTCCAGTTCTTGAACCTCGACAAGGTATTCCGTCTAATTTAGAAATAACTTCATCGACGGTTAAACCTTCCACAAGTTTTGCGACTGCTTGACGATTGCCATGGCAACCTCCAAAGATCTCAACGTGTTTAACGACATCACCATCAACAGTGATGCTCATTTTTTGAGCGCAGACATTCTTTGGACTATATTCGATTGTTTTCATTATTTAACGATTTCACCATAGACTTCGCCAGAGCACATACCAGCATTACTTTCATCAGTATCGATATGCATTGCCAAAGCAAAATCTTCTCTAACTCTAATGACAACATCATCGAAGATGACTTTACGTCCTTCACGACCAGTTGACACTTTGACAATTTCACCATTCTTAACACCAAATTCTTCGGCATCTTTTGGAGTCATGTGAATATGTCTTTTAGCAACGATGACGCCTTCTTTAAGTTCAACTTCACCAGCCGGACCAACGATTTTGATTCCTGGAGTACCAGCGGTATCACCTGATTCTCTTACAGGTGCTTGAATACCTAATGTGCGTGCATCTGTTAAAGAAATTTCAACTTGATCAGCTTTACGAACTGGACCAAGAATGGAAACTCCGGCAATTGATTTCTTTAGACCAACTAATTCAAGTTTAGTGAAAGAAACGAATTGTCCTGGTTGAGAAAGCATAGCTTTAACTTCAAGTTTGGCATCTTTTCCGCATAATAATTCAAGTGTTTCTTGAGTGACGTGAATATGTCTCGCGGATGTTTCTACTAATATTTTTTTCATATATTTAACCTTCTAACGGCACATATTGTATCATATTTTGCTTTCTTTATTTAATTAAAGAATATAAAATTTTTTAGAAGAAAGGCAAAACGATGGAAAACGAATTCATTTCAACTGAACAAATTGAAAAGTTAATTGACGAAAAGAAAGTCAAAGAAATTCGTCAACTTTTTGAAGTTGTCCCAACAATCGACTTAGCGGAAGCTTTAAGCGATATTGAAGACACCAAAAAGATTATTTTCGTTTTCAAAACTGTTAAGTCTGAATACACCGCTGAATTGTTCACTGAATTAAAACCAGAAATCAAAGAAGACCTCATTAACTTAATGAGCAATGATGAACTTACCGATGTTTTGGAACAACAATTCACCGACGACTTAGTCGATGACCTTGAAGAATTACCAGCTAACATCGTTACCAGAGTCTTAAGAAACGTTCCAAAAGAAAGAAGAGCCACCATCAATCGTCTCCTTAATTATAAAGAAGATAGTGCGGGCTCAATCATGACCACCGAGTTTGTTGTCATTCTTTCAAACATGACCGCTGATGAAGCTATTAAACAAATTCGTAAGAACGGAAGAAATAAAGAAACAATTTATACATTGTTCGTCATGGATAACCAACGTAATTTAGTTGGCACCCTCGACTTAGATGATTTGATCTTCGCTGATGGCGATACAAAAGTTACCGAAATCATGAACCGTGACTTTGTCACCGTTAATGTCGATGATGACCAAGAAGAAGTCGCAAACGTTGTTAAACGTTATGACTTAAACGCTATCGCAGTTTTAAATAATGATGGTCGTCTCGTTGGTGTTATCACTGTTGACGATATCATGGACATCATTGAAGAAGAAACCACAGAAGATATCTCAAAGATGCAAATGGTTACCCCTCTTGAAGATAGTTATTTGGAAACATCTCCAATCAAGATGGCCCGCAAATGCATTCCTTGGATTGTTGTTTTACTTATCCTTGGAACCTTCTCTTCAATGGTTCTTTCTATCTTTGAAGACCGTATCGCTAGCATCGCAATTTTAGCAGCCTTTATTCCGGTCTTAATGGACACTGGAGGTAACGCTGGTGGACAGACAATTGCTCTTATGATTCGCGGTCTTTCCTTGCAAGAATTTGGACCACGTGATTTCTGGAAAGTTATTAGAAAAGAAGCGGTTTCTGCAGCAATTATTGCAATTATTATTGGTGCATTTGCCTTCATTTGGTTCTCGATTGAACAGTATCTTGGAATCGTCACAAACTCCAATCTTGGCTATGATGTTTCTATCTGGCTTGGCAACTGTTGGAGCAAAGAATATTTCTTAGAAGTTGTGAAGGTTTCTGGCCTCGTCGCTGGTACCTTAACAATTGGTATGTTCCTTTCTAAGATGGTCGCAGTGCTTCTTCCAATGGGTGCTGCTGCAATCAAAAAAGATCCAGCCATTGTATCTCAACCTCTATTAACAACCATTGTTGATGTCACTTCATTGTTAGTTTATTTTGGCATCGCTTCCCTTATTTTCGTTTTTTAACTTTCACTTGTGAAGATAGCAATTTGAGAGTATAGTAATTATCGCTGCAGCGATGGCGGAACTGGTAGACGCGTACGTTTGAGGGGCGTATAGGGCAACCTGTGTGAGTTCGATTCTCATTCGCTGCACCATTTAAAAAGATCGCAGATGTAAAAGTCTGCTTTTATTTAAATTAAATAGGTGTTTGTAATTAGTGAGGTATTCGTATGAATAATGAAACAATTAAACAATTTATTAACCAAGAACTCGAAAGACAAAGAAACAATATTGAATTAATCGCATCAGAGAACTAC
>Ga0310786_10003981_pt1 | contig 20850 bp, 23 predicted proteins | sample AusTroGonzalo_MG_FD_203881 | JGI IMG/M metagenome (GOLD analysis project Ga0310786, IMG submission 203881) | Bovine rumen microbial communities from tropical cattle in Woodstock, Queensland, Australia - Gonzalo_03 (v2) (version 2) | ecosystem: Host-associated > Mammals > Digestive system >... | reverse complement strand
TATAAGACAATCATCTCTGAAAGGATCGATTCATTAAGCGAGATGCTCGAAGAGATGTTCATCTATACCAAGATCAATAATTCCAACTACAAGCTCGAAAAGGAGCGGACCAATATCTCCGAGGTCATGATCTCATCACTTCTATCCTATTATGAAGATTTCGAAAAAAAGAATATGACACCGAACATCGATGTGGACGAGAATCTATTTGCAGTTACCGATGAGCAGGCTCTCAAGAGAGTATTCCAAAATCTCATCAAGAACAGTCTCATCCACGGCGAGAACAGCTTTGACGTAAGCCTTAAGAGGAGCGAAGGAAAGAAGATCAGGATCTCCGTCGGAAACGGCATAAAGGAAGGCGAGAGACCTGATGTCACCAGGGTATTTGACAGGTTCTATAAGGGCGACAGTTCAAGGCATGTCAATTCCTCAGGCATTGGATTATCAGTAACGCAGAAGCTCGTAAATCTCATGGGCGGAAGCATAGAAGCGGTCCTCAAGGAGGATAAGTTCGTGATCAATATCTTCCTCGACGAGCTGTCGACACACTCGAAGATAGCGTAATAGAAACGCTACTTCAACCCGTGGTCAATGACCGTTTCACACTTAGTGTGCCTTTAGAACTGTTTGTAACTCAGCATAGATCTATTGTTCATGACATCTATCTTTCCCCAATTACTAGTTCAATCATTGATATATTCACATCACTCAAATAATTAATCAGTCACCTTTAGATCTACGATCAAATATTCAACACTCAAAATGATCACGCTGCAATTCAAGTCTCTCATCATCGCAATACTGCGTATAACATCCAAAATAATACAATGGGCTCTCATAAGGATTAATATCTACCCAAGTAATCAAGTCGAATGGTATATAAGTATTCTCTCCACAATCAGTAAAAAGATAATTGTCATCTAGCCAATCACACATATAAACATCAAAATTGTCTGTAGGAAGTATCGAATTTTCAAACGAATAGAAATATACTCCGGGTTCTTCAGGCATGATGAAAGAATAATCTATTTCACCTGGTACAATCATTTCCTTATCCCCGTAAAGATGATAATCAAAACCAATATGCAATCGAACCCACATATCACCACAATCGTAGTAATAATAATCGCCTTCAACACTCATGTCACGAGTATCTAATGGTTCCCGGATATATAGTTCAAATGAACCTGTTCCATCACCATCTGCTTTCTGCCACCCATAATCAGTGAGCATCTTATCCAATAAAAACGTTCTCTCATCGGCATTCTCATAAATATATTCTTCTATATCGATTGGAAGATAAATATCCTTAGGATGGTAAAATATAGTGTATTTATACCCTTCTTGCAAATATGTGTTACTTGTTTCCTCAGAGCTCATATCAACCTGACTATGGATGGTCTCAGGAGTGGTGGTCTGTTTGCAACCAACAGATAAGATGAATACCATCACCATCAACAACGCAATTAGTTTTCTAACCATAATACTCTCTACCTCTTAGCCGTGATCATATAAAAATGGATCAGATAGTTTGTCATAATCGAATTCATCATAGAATAATAAATCCCCTGAAATATCGCCGTTCTCGTTATAGTAATACAAGGTTCCATATCGTATATCATTCGAAAAAATATCCTCAACATTATCATCGTGTTGTTTATGTCTAAGAAAACCCTTCGCCATATATGAAGATGCGACAGATGAAGAGTTTAAATCTTTTCTTAGTTCATCTAAATCAATAGAAAACACAACATCTGCAGAATTAACCAAACTATTAAGTTCATCTTCCTTGAATACTCATAAGAAGCATGTTTGAACTGAGATTTTGAGAAAAACCATCATTAGTAATGGTATAAGAACTATTTTCGGAAGACTCAATTATAGCATTTGAGATGGTTGTGATCTCATAATTGGAATCAAAAGACAGAGTCCAATCTTCAATATAATCCATGCTGCTGAGCATCAAAGCTCCGTTAAATCCGCCATTCCACTTAGAATATTCCTGATATGAAATAAAATACCTGTCACTTTCGACTTCATAGGTCTTGGTATTAAGGAGATACCAATCAGAGAAGTTACCTAATTCAGTTTCTCCAAGCGCCAGTGTCATACCTATGGTAACCTCAGAATTAGTTCCAATATCCTGGTTATAGTAACTGTTTCTTATCGTATATGTGCCGCGATTATCTGTTTCAACGATAGTAGCATTCCAGATATTCTCTATTACATATGGGGTTTCAAACGTAATGTGCCAGTTATCGATAATCTCATCTCCGGTATTTTTGATCTTAAGTTCTATATTGGCATGTCCGCCCCATGTCGAAGTTGTTACCTGTTCAACTTCAAATTCTTTTCCTTCCTCCACAGAGTAATACTTTATCTTCGTATCATCTGCTCTGAGAGCAGAAAGAGGAAAAGATGATAAAACCAGCAACGTTGAAAGAAAAACGCAAAATGCTCTACTTGTCCTTGAAATACTCATACATAATACCTCCTAATCCTTACTTGGAGTATACGATGTATAGACTCATTAATCAACAAATATTGATATAAATATCAAAAGGAGTCCCCTTTTATCGGTACTCCTGAGTTGAGGATGTGAAAAACGGGGTATTTTCCATATGTAAAAAGGATGCCCCGAGTGAATCGCTTCACTTGGGAGGCATCCTCTTTGGGCTTCTTGGGGTCTGCATAAAAGTGCCCGGAACCGTAAAAATGTGGTGGTGGAAAAACAGGAGTGGTCCCGAAGCACGTTTCTGCAGATCAGGCAGCCCTCCTGACGGGAAGCCTCTCTGTCTTGGCTTTGGCAGGCACAGATCTCTGACATGATCTTCCCGCAGGGCGGCTGGTGACAGGTGTTCTTCTGATATATGCCGGGTTCGCGCTCCTGACATTTGCCTTGACGTGCTTAGGTTCAGACATATGTCTCTCGAAATCGACAGCTATCTTGATGAAGGTGACAAAAAAGAAAAACAACAATGATATATCTATAAGCGACATGTAAGTATTCCTCCGTGCGATCAAATGTTCTTTATTGCTCTTATGTGTGGAGTATAGCACGTGCATAGTGCCATTAATGGTACAATAAACGAAAAAAGAACAAAAACAAACATCTTTTTCGAAAAAGGTGAGCGAAGGCAAAGATATCAAATTAACAAAAATACACGATCTGTGATAGAATGAGAAGAGCGTTAAGTCTAGGAGATATTATGATAGAGCTATTCGGGATTTTTAAGGACAACATGGTCCTTCAGCGGGACAAAGAGATACGCGTATTCGGATGCTGCGAGCCCGGATCGAATGTAAGCTGCGGCGTGATGGACGGAAGAAGGAAAAAGGCTTCCGGTTCCGCTGTTGCGGAGGAAGACGGATTATTCCTGATCAGGATCGACCCGCTGCCTGCGGGCGGGCCTTATAAGCTCAGGGTCTCCTGCGGCAAAGAGAAGGTCGTTTTATCAGATGTATATATAGGTGATGTCTGGCTCGCATGCGGCGAGGACAACATGCTCATGCCGCTTAAGATGACGGAGACACCGGTCAATGCTTCAGGGGCTATCAAGGAAGACAGGCTGCATTTTTACAGGGTGCCGCTTGCTGACGAGCTCGATGAGGAGCAGGCACAGGCTGAGGCTGACTCGTCATGGGTGACTGTCGATCCGCAGAATGCGGGCGAGATGAGCGGCGTCGCATATTATTTCTCACTGGAACTCATGAAGAAGGTCGACTGCCATATCGGTATCATCGGCTGCTATGCCCTTAATTCGGGTGTCGCTTCATGGCAGAGCAGACAGGCGCTGGAGAGTACTCCTGAGGGAAGGCACATGGCTTCGGACTGGGACAAGGAAGTAAGCCACATAACAGATGCCGAATATTTAAGAGAAAAAGAAGAATATTTAAGGCAGTACGCCAGCTGGAAGAAGCTCTATGACAGGGTTGCCGAGAGGAGCCCGAACGAAGGTTACGATATATTGAGGAAGTCCTCGGGTGACTGGCCGAGGCGCTATCCGAACGGAAGCTTCAGCTATAAGCGTCCCGGGGGACTTTTTGAGGTCATGATCCTTAGGGTGTTCCCGGTAAATCTCAAGGGAGTCATATATTATCAGGGCGAGACAGATGCCGATGATTATTACGATGATTATGCTCCGGTCCTGGGAACTCTCATCAACGAGTGGAGGACGCTCCTGGATGACAGCAGCCTGCCGTTTATCATCTGCCAGCTTCCGATGTATGTTGACAGGGACAGGAAGTTCATGGGCTACGAGGATTACAAGTGGCCGCATCTGAGGGACGAGCAGTACAGGGTCAGCAAGACCCGGAAGGATACGTATCTCGCGATCCTTTCCGACTGCGGTGAGTTCGATAATCTTCATCCGATCGATAAGAAAACGCCGGGAAGAAGGCTTGCCCTACTGGCGCTCAAGGAAGTCTACGGATATAATGACGTATGCGCGACGGCACCTTATATTACCGATGTAAGGAAGACGAACGGCGGAGCGGAGATGTCATTTGCGGGCGATTTCAAGATGCTCATGCTGAAGAGCACGGGCAACTCGGGATTTGAGATCTCGGGAATGGACGGGGTTTTCCATCCGTGCCGCGCGGCCGTGGATTTTGACGGCAGGACGGTGACGGCACTGAGCCCTGAGGTTATGGATCCTGTGACCGTGAGATACGCCTACTTCAGCTTCGGAGACACATCGCTGTCTTCTGACACCGGACTTGCGGTTCTTCCTTTCTCGAAAAACATCGTGAGGAACCTGAGCGACGATTAATAAGGAACGGTAGGGATCAAGATGCCAGTATATAAGTTAAGACCAGCATGTAAGGATTACATCTGGGGAGGAACGAAGCTCCGCGAGGAATACGGGATAGACGAGCCGGGCGACAGGGTAGCCGAAGCCTGGGTATTGTCCTGCCATCAGGACGGACCGTCGGTCATCGTGTCCGGAAGATACGCGGGGGAGAGCCTCATCGATTACGTCAACAGGTTCGGAAAGAGGGTACTCGGCACGAACTGCGAGAAGTATGACGATTTCCCGATACTGACCAAGCTCATCGACGCCAAGGAGGACCTGTCGATCCAGGTACATCCCAATAATACTTTCGCCATCACGAACGAAGGCCAGCTCGGCAAGACCGAGATGTGGTATGTCGTCGATGCGGAAGAGGGAAGCCATATCTACTACGGATTGTCGAGGTCTGTTGAGGAGGACGAGATCAGAAGAAGGATCAGGGATAATACCCTGACGGATATCCTCATGGCGGTCCCGGCCAGGAAGGGCGATGTATTCTATATCCCGGCGGGAACGCTTCACGCCATCTGTAAGGGAATGATCATAGCTGAAGTCCAGCAGAATTCGAATATCACATACCGCGTATATGACTACGGCAGGATCGACAAGACGACCGGCGAGAAGAGGGAACTGCATGTGGAGAAGGCCCTCAAGGTGACCAGGAAATACCCGAACTATACTCAGTATGACTTCGGTAACCATCTTGTCAGCTGCAAGTATTTCGTGGTGGACATGATAAAGGGCGATACCCTCGATTACGCTTCCGAGAGAAGCTTCGTGTCTCTGGTCGTGCTCGACGGCGAGGGCAGGATCGAGTTTAAAAATGACGACGGCGCCAACGACTATCTTACCTTGTCCAAGGGCGAGAGCTTTTTTATCCCGGCTAATTCCGGAAGATTTACCGTCAAGGGCGAGAACCTGAGGATCCTGAGGACGCAGATATGAATGTTGCTTTTTTCATGCAGCCGAAGTCTTCGGTCGCATTTCTCTATAATGATTTTACCGTCAGGCAGGCATTAGAGAAGATGCACTACCACGGCTATACCGCGATCCCCGTCCTTGACAGGGAAGGTCATTACCTGGGCACGGTAAGCGAGGGCGATTTCCTGTGGTTCATCGTCAAGGGCGAAGGCAACGAGGCCCATACGATGGCGATCGAGAACCTGGAGGACTTCGGCCTCGAGGAGATCAACATAGATCCTTCCAAGAACCCGTCGGTACTTATCACCGCGTCCATCGACGAACTTTTGATGCGCGCCATGAACCAGAACTTCATCCCGGTGGTCGATGACAGGAACCTCTTTATCGGTATCGTAACGAGAAAAGACGTCATCAAGCACTTCTACGCCACGGAGTTCTTCGACCCGGACTGACATCCGGATGACAATATATGTAACTTGTATCCCGTTTTTTGCAATCTGTGCCGAAAACGGGATTTTTCAAATCCCTGTCCGTTACCATATAACCACATCAACAAAAAGGGAGGGACGGGACATGATCAGAAAAACGGCTTCGGTGGTACTTGGCGTCCTGATACTTGCCGGATGCCTTACAGGATGCGCATCCCGCGGCAAGAGGGACATCATCGACCCCCAAAAGAAGTCTTCGGGGAAAAGAAGTGTTTTCGCGGTCTCAAAGGACGTAGAATATGACACAGGCGATGTTCAAATCAAATACCTGAACTTCGTTTTCGAGAGTACGGGAAAGTTCTGTTCGGACTATGACGGGAATATCGTCATATCGCCCGCTTCCCTTTTCATAGCGCTGGAGATGACTGCGGGAGGAGCTGACGGGGAGACATTGCGCCAGTTCACGGATGTCCTGGTGCCGGGCGCTTCGGACGAGGAGGCCTTCAGGTTCGCGGCCGATTACTACAGGGACCTGGCGGAGACCGAGGATATCAAGCTCGATGTGATCGATATGATCTGCCTTAACGAGGACTTCTCCAGGAGCGTCTATGAAGATTATTATGACTTCGTAAAAGGGGAGTTCGATTCGGAGATCTTTGCCGGGATCAAGCCCGATGAGATCGACGCCATGATAAACGAGAAGACGGACGGGATGATCCCCGAGATCTCTTCTTCCATCGACCCGGCTGCGGATATGACAGTCATCAACGCGATCGTTTTCAAGGCGGGCTGGAAGGACGAATATTATATCAAGGAGATCGAGTATGACCAGGTGTTTACCCAAAACAACGGAGCCGAACAGAAGGTCACGCTCCTCAAATCCCTGGAGGACGGTTATTTCAAAGCCGCAGGAGCAAAGGGGTTCATGAAGTACTATAGCGGGGGCAGATACGCGTTTCTGGCGATCCTTCCGGACGACGATTCTATTAAGATCAATGATTTCATGGCTTCGTTCACTTATGAGGATTACCTGTCGTTCCTCAGAAGCTTCGACGAATCGTATGAGGTGGAGGCCTATATCCCTGAGTTCACCGTGGAGTACAGTAATGACAATGTCAGTGCGATCCTGGCGGATATGGGGATCACTGACGCGTTCGACCCCGGAAAGGCTGACTTCTCGAACATGACGGGGAAGGATCTCTGTCTTGGCAATATCATCCACAAGACCACGATCACGGTGGACAGGGAGGGCACGGAAGCGACCTCCGTCACCATGATCCCGGGTTCGACCATGGGCGGGGACTTTCACCCGCGTGTGGAAGTCAGGCTCGACAGGCCTTTTGCGTATATGATAATCGACACGGAGACTGATATCCCGGTCTTCATCGGAACAGTAAATAACGTGGAATAAGCGTCTGATATAAAAACGGCTGCTCCGCTTTGATAACGGGGCAGCCGTCAGATTACTGGAGCCTTCAACCGGGATCGAACCGGTGACCTCATCCTTACCATGGATGCGCTCTACCTACTGAGCTATGAAGGCAGTACAAAATCACCTTGGAAGTATAGCATAAAGACGAGGGCTTTTGAAGTCCTTTTTGCTTCCCGAAAAATCAATATAAAGAAAAGCCACAGAGACTGTGGCTTTTACAAAAGGAAGATATATGAAATGAGAAAACTGAACACTAGGTTCATATTTAATATAGTGCGTAATCGTTGATAGGTCAAGGACTTTTTATTCAATTTACAAGTAATTAAGATACAATTTACAATTTAGTAAAAAACGTTTCGCGTATAGGGGGTCTTTATTGTTCAACTTGCATTAAAACCACCAAAAGCCCTGCGCTGCAAGCGCTTTCAGCGGCAAAGCATCATAAGGAGCTCGACCGACAAGGCCCCGGCAAAGGCGCCGACGGCGACAAGGAGAAGGCTCCTTCCGCGGAATGACAGAATAAGCGCGACGACCGTTCCCGCGGCTGCCGAGAGCATCGATCCGGTGGAATAGAGGATCGACGGGAAGGTCATGGCGGACAGCACAGAGTAGGGGATATAGTCAAAAAATGCCTTGACGCGCCTGTTTTCGATCTTCCTTCTGAAGAGCGTAAACGGGATCATCCTTATGAGGTATGTCGTGACTGCCATTATCACGAGGTAGATGAAGAAGGTCTTAACCGGCATCTTGGTCCGCCTCCTTTTTCGAAGAAGGGAGGAAAATGGCACCTATGAGCGCGGCGATGACTGCGCTTAGGACGGATGCGAAGCCTCCTGAGAGAAAATCGAAGAAACCGACGTAGTAGAACAGCACGGAGAAGGATATGGCAAGGGCGCTGACCAGCGCTATGCGGCGGTCCTTCCTGCAGACAGGCAGGACGATCGCGATGAACATGCCATAGATGCAGATCGAGAACGAATCGATCAGGATCTGCGGCAGGACGCTGCCGATCACGGCTCCGAGGAATGTTCCGAGAGTCCAGCCGATGACCGGGAGAACGATAAGGCCCGTAAAATACCTCCTCGAGAAGCTCTCGCCCGAACCCGAGGCGACGCCGAATACCTCGTCGGTGATACCGAAGGACAGGAGCATGCGCGACGGCAGGTTCATGGAACTGTCGGCCTTCTGCGACAGTGAGATGGACATGAGGCTGTAACGGATGTTGATGACGAGCTGGGATACGGCCATCTCGATAAGGCCGCCGGCGGACGTCATGATGCCGAGGCCCGCGACCTGGCCTGCCGAAGTCAGGTTGGTGATGGAGATGAGGACCGCCTGCCACCAGTTGAGCCCCAGGCTTATCGCGAGAACACCAAAAGAAAAAGACACGGACAGATAGCCCATGCCTATCGGAAGTCCGTGTAATAAGCCTGCCTTGAATCCCTTGCCCCGCGCTTTATCCGCCATAGAGCTCCGTCAGATCGGAGAAGGTCAGATAAAGATCCAGCGTGTCCGCCTTCTCGACGGGCGTCAGGGTCGATTCCTCCTCATCAATGATGTAAAGCGTATTGTCAACGTAGATATACTTGGTAATCTCCCCGAGCGAATTGTCCGCCGGAACGGTCGTCCTGGCGATAAAGAGCGTCGCATTGTCAACGGCAAAGTACTCGTCGACCCAGGACTCGCCCCGGTCATTCGTTATGTACAGGGTACAGGACTTGACCGTATCGGCCTTGTTCTTCCCCTCGATATTCGTCACATACTGGTAGTAGCAGGAGTTCCCGAGAGGGGATTCGCCTTCGCCCGTCAGGACCTTCAGCTCATCCTCATTATTGTCCCAGTAATTCGCATACACCTGATCGAAAACATCCACCTTCGCCTTGAGCTCCTCATAAGAAGGCCCGCTCTCCGTAAGGATAGGAATGCCGGCCTCTTCGGAACAAGCCGAAAAAGCAAATATAATAAGGATCGCGAGGATCGTTGTGATTAAGATTCTAGCCTTACTTCGCATGGGGGATTCTCCCTGTCTCGATTATTCGTGAACGATTATATCACATATTAAATATGAAGTTGACATTTTTAGCGAAAGCAAGTAAAATCTTTTGGCAAGTAAAATTGCAAGTCAATAGACAAACGGAGAAGTCGCCTAGCCTGGTCGAGGGCGCGCGACTGGAAATCGCGTAAACCCCAAAAGGGTTTCGAGAGTTCGAATCTCTCCTTCTCCGCCAGATTTTTTGAAGTTACCCCCGTAAGTTGGACAGTGATGTTACAATTTACGGGGGTGCTCTTATGTTTATAACAAGAGAAACGAAACCGGTAATCGTAAAAAAGCACTTGGAAGACGGTGTGACCTTAAAGGAACCATCCGAGGAATATGGTATCCATTCGTCTAATATCAAGTTCTATATTGCGTTGTATCGTAAACACGGCAGATCTATTATCAATACAATCGGCTAAAGATTGGTATAACAGATAAATATCGGTTTAAGGAGATCAATACGGATATGTTCTGGGATAAGTTCAAGAAGAATAAAGAAACAAAGACTGAAACAGCTCCTGAAGAGCCTTCGGTCAAGCAGGCTTCTGCAGGCGACTTTGTATACGGAGTAGAAGAGATCTTCAAGCTCAGCGACGAGGATATTAATGATCTGACCGCGACTCAGCTTAGTGACATCTACATGGCTTTCCTCGTATCGACGAGCAGCGATCCGGAGCAGAGAGTGCCTTTTAAGGAGAAGATCGACAGGCTCATGAAGGCTCTTTGCGAGAAGATCCTCGCATCCAAGGAAGTCTATGTCGTATATAGCGAGCGCACGGGCGAGCCGTTCATGTTCGCTCATACATCAGAGCAGGAAGACGGCAACTTCATGGTCACGCCGCCTGATATCATCGTCATAAGCAAGGCGTATTATCCTGTTCTTAAGGATGTCTATTCACAAAATGGCTTCGAGCTGAAGCTCATAAGTAACGGTGATGACGGCAAGGGCATCTATAATGAACTCGGTCGTGCCTTCTATTTAAACGGTGCGTGCGGAGTGAGATTCAATGCACTCAATTTCTCCATCGGCAATGCCGTGATCGTCGAAAAGCCTGATTACTCGGATCAGCCTGAAGTAAACGTACCTGTAAGCAATCCTGATCTTGTCAGATGGATGCTCATGATGGGTCAGATCGCGGAACTTGATACGGAAGATAAGAAGACCATATACGGTATCTACTATAACTTCCTCACTCAGGAGATCGGTAAGGCTAAGTTCCTTATCCCTATGTCGGGAGATCTTCCGAAGGGAGATGAGAACGGCAAGGCTGTACTCGAGAAGGGTACAAAGATCGGATTCCCGATCCGCGAAGGCAAGGACGGCAGACAGACTATCTGCGCCTTTACCGACTGGTATCGTCTGCGCAAGGTCTTCGATGAGAAGTGGAGCGGCATGATACAGTCGCTCGACGGTATGATCGAGATCTTCGACTACACGATAAACGCATCGGATCACCCGGCCGAGGGAATCTACTTCAGCAAGGCCGCCTATGATCTGTTGAAATCAAAAGAGAATAAATAAGTTTTTCAGACCGCATCTCCAGCGGTCTTCTTTTTGCGGCGAAGTCGCTTCTCGCGTCTCTCGCGACGCTTGTTATCCTTGATCTCTTCCTTTACCGGAGCAAAATCCTTAAGGTCGAGAAGTTCTGTGTGAGAAAGCAGAAAATCACACCGTCATTCTTATATGTCTCAAAAATAGTTCTCACTATATTCTTGGAAATTGAAATCATCAATTGTTATTTCATATTCAGTATCCTCAGTGCGATAGTAAAATATCAAAGTATCGCTTGCAGCGTCGTAGTATTCATTATGATACCTTTCTCCGCCAAGACCATAATTATATCCTAGAGAGCTTGCCATACGATCTTGATCAAAGATACCAATCTCAATAATTCCGTTATTATTTCTGTATATGTATACTCTTCGACATAAGTCAGCACTATATGTGCAGTTACAAATCAACTCATCAATCCCATCCCCGTCGAGATCTTTAAGATAATATACAGGACTGTCAACTAAGTTGAAGTCAAACTGACGTGCGATCTCAACATCGTTGCCGTTATAGAATAACCAGCCATAGTGATTGAGAAAGTAGTACTCTCTCACACAATAACAGTCTTCATATCCTAACAGCGGTCCTATCTCAATTCTTATGTTTTCCATCTCAGGTACATATATGATCTCTTCTTCTCCATCAGCATGTATGAAAACTATCTGTTGAGGATCCTGATCCATGTCCGGACCGGAAACGAGAAGGAAACCGCCGTCAGCAAGATCATATTTATAACAGAATTGCCCACTACCAATATCTTCTCCCTCGTACATGGAAAAATCATCCCATTTGAAGGATGTTTGCGCTCTCAAGGCATTAATATCTTCAATACATATTTGCAGCAATTCTTCTTCGGTAGTAGGTTCTACAATCTCCCAGTCATAGTTACCATCTTCCATGACATTAAACTCTGCGTAGTAAATATTTGCCTTGTTACCTATATCACAGCAGGCAATTCTATAATGACCAGGATCAAGTTCTCCATAAGGTAAAAGACTATAAGTCATTGCATAACTCGCACCAGGAGATAATTCATGTGCCAAGTCATGAACTACAACATCCTCAACTGTCGGAGCATAAAACCAATTACCATCAACAAGTATTTGAATTGAATAATATTCACCATAAAGAAAGACTTCATCACTAAGGTTTTTAATATTGACAGTGATATCCTTGCCTTCTGTACGATCAACAACAAATACTTGGATATTATCAGTTCCCGGGGTCTCTTCTACAGGAACAAGATCTTTTCCCTTGTTATCATTCTTATTGCAGGAGCAAATGGCAAGACAGACAACACTAATTATCAACACGATAGAAACAAGTCGTCGCATACAAACAACCTCCGTTTGATGAGCGTGCATTATTATCAGTAACCCATTGTCAAAACCGTTCAGTACGAATCGACAAATTCTATTCAATATTTTATAACAAATAAAAACACAAGTGAGTGATGAAATATTACAAATAAGGAAATTGCAGTAAACAAAACAATAAACACACTACACCTTCAATTCTGAAGAAGCCTGGAATTAAACCCCAGACCTTAGTCAATTATATTCGTGATCTTGCGAACTAACATGCGTTTTACAAAAGCAATAATGATAAAAGATGATAAAAATGATAAAGAATGATAAATGAAGAGTTGTCTTATTAAGCGATATAATCAATAATGTAGTTTATTACTTTATCGGTCCCGGCTCTTTGTGATCTTCATGACAAAGGTGGAAAAGAGTTCGGAGGCAAGGGTAGGAGGCAGATCATGTATTGCGAATCATGCGGTTCATTTATTCCTGACGGTCAGGCTTTTTGTTCGAATTGCGGCGCCAAGGCCAAGCCGCCTGTCTTCGCGGGGGCTGCATATATGGCTCAGCCTGAGCCGAAGCCTGAGCATTTTGAGCAGTTGGAACCGTTACAGCCATTGCAGCCTGATGGTCAGCCTTCTCAGCCTACAACCATTAACGCTAATCTTAATAATTACTATGCGCAGAACGACGTCCTGACCGAGATCCCGAGGGTCGTCAATAGAAAAGCCAAGCTGGGGCTTATCTTTGGCATCGTTGCCATGGTAACGATGTTCATACCGCTTTTCAATATCGTCCCGGCGATCATCGGCGTGATCTTCTCGCTTCTGGGGTTCTCGAAGACAAAGGAACTCGGCGGCAGGGGAAACTGCATAGCAGGACTGTCGCTCTCGGGCTTCGCCATGTTTCTTTGGACCATTCAGGTCATCTCGGCAATCGTGAATTTCGCAAGCTACGGAAGTTTCTTCAAATAAACGGCACAGGCATCGCCTATTGCAAGCTGTACCCGACGATTATTGCCACCAATTCCAGTACGGACAGGAAAACAAGGACAAAGATGCCAAGCCAGATGATCTTTTTGATCCAGGTCGGCGCCTCGCAGTAGGTCTGACCCGTTTGTCCGTTGATGGCAACCTGAAGCGTTTTGCCCTTAAATGTATATGTAGCAAGATAGATCGGCGCCAGAAGGTACCTGAACCTGACATTATAGTAGTCGGTGGTCAGCTTATTGACCAGGAAGTGCTCATGATGTTTCTCAAAAGCCTTGATAAGCTTCGGCCTGATGATCTTGGTCGTGCGTTCCCAGCCGTCGTTCAGACCGACGGTATATCGCTCCGCCGGAATGCCCGCGAGATACTTGGGCGAATACGGCACCGCGCCCTCGAAGTTGAAGTTCTGGACCCTTGAGATGTACGGATGGCGCACCTTTTGGGAAGCGTAGATGACGACATCATCGATATACTGGGTCCAAGTCCCCTTATAAAGCTTTCTGTCCTGAACCCCGACCGAGATCACGGACGACACCGTCAGGGTGTCATAAGTCCAGAACGGCAGGTAGATGCCGACAAGATTATCCAGCTTGCAGTCATAGATCTTCTTGGAGACACAGCGCTTTCTTTTGAGGAAGCCGGTGAAGCAGTTCTGGGCCTCCTCTCTACTTATCGAAAAAGGAATTACAGCATTAGGAGCCATGATCTTCTTGTTCTCCGCAGCAGGCGCCACGCTCGTCGACCCGCAGAACGGGCACGCCCCGGTGATCTGCTCGGCGTCATAGAGCGCCTGTCCGCCGCAGTTGGAGCAGACGATAAGCTTCTTCATGTTGCCCCAGTTGACGCTCGCGCGCTGCATGGCAGAATTGAAGTCGAGTTCCTTGGCGACCGCGTCCTCTTCCGGCGGCTTGACCTTAGACGCCAGGCCGCAGAACGGGCAGGTCATAGTCGCCGTCGACGGATCGTACTGTAAGCCGATCGTGCCGCCGCATCCCGGACAGTTGATCTCCGTGCTCGTCAGATTAACGCCTTCAATGAGCTTAAATTCCTCAGCCATCATTCCACCCCCGCTTAGAACAAATATAGATATATTCTAGCAAATCCCGCAGGGAACGTGAATTACTTATAACGCGAGACCACTTACGTCTATTTTTGAAAAAAAGCCCAAAACAGACGTAAGCGCTATTTGAAGGTCTGAACTCATCCCTCGATAGGAATATGGAGGATTACCGTCACCCCTCCTTCAAGAATTGAGACCATTCCTGTGTCGTTTATTAACAAGATCGAATGGCCGTAATCCGGACTGTCATTTTCCGACGAGATTATATAACCGTCATCGAGATACCTCTGCAACGACTTGTTAAAGACTTCGTGCATCAATTCCTCGTCCATGATCTTTAAGGTAATATCAACAGTTGCGGAATCACCGATCGAAGTTATGACTTTGTTATCAAAAGGCGTATATATGGAGACCGAATCGATATATGCACTGCTGCCTGTATTATTGCTGTTCCCCCAGAAGAAATCGACTTCGTCGAATACCAGTTCGCCCTCAGGGAAGATAAGCCTGTCATCGTATTCCTCTTCAGTCATGCCCACGTACACATCGGCTGTCTTCCAGATATTCTCAACGATCTCATCCGCAGTCATTCCGTCCATGGCCATAAAGACGGATTTTTCTGTTATCACTTTGACCTTGGCGGAAGTGGAAGTTGTATCGATCCCCGGATCGATGATACCGACAGGTTCACTGTCGGCAGGGTCGAGGGAAGACCCCGCAGAAGGCTCTCCGGTCGCTGTATCGACTGACTCGACCTCGTTTTCAATCCTACTCTCCCGTGTATCTTCCTTTTCGCCGTTCCTGTGGTTCACGACATATACGATCCCGCCTGTGACTAATCCTGCTGATACAACTGCTGCGCCAATACCGATAATTAATTTTTTCATGATTATTCCTGTCCCTTTCGTAATTGCTTTGGTAGCAAGTTTTGATCTGGCTGCCTTCGTTGCAGCAGACTTGGTAGATGCGGACAGGTTCATAAGTGAAGCAGGCATGGGCCTTATCGGCACCTGCTCTGCCTCCCTGGTAAAAAGCTTCGTTAAGAACGGTATGACCATATAAAGCTTCGTGTCATTTTCTTCTTCATATTTCTCGACCTCCTTTTTGATCTTCTTCTTGGCAGAATTAATGCGCCACGACACCGTCCCTTCAGGGATCCCGAGAGCTTCAGAGATCTCCCTGGTGCTCATCTCGTCAAAATAGAACAGGATCAAAGTCCTTCTGATATCCTCAGACAATGAATTGTCGATGATATCCATCAGGATCTTTCTGGCCTCGTCCGACTCGGCCAGCGAATCCGGGAGAAAATCCTCGGGAACGGTCTCGACAGTATCAAAGAACTCCTCATCCGCCGTATCCGTCTTCGTCCTGGTCAGACGGTTCAGCGACCTGTTGGCGGCGACCTTCTTAAGCCACGGCAGGACCTTACTCTTGTCCCTGATGCCGTCATACGAGTTGATCAGGGCAACGAAAGTATCCTGCACGACATCCTGCGCCTCATCCTCATCCTTCAGCAACGAGAACGAAGTCCAGTACACCGCGCGGTAGGCTTCATTGTAGATCTTTTCGAGTTCTTTGCCGGTCATTCTTTCTGTCTCCTTTTGTCCGCATCTATCCTATAGACACACAACAAACAGGTTTTCTTTGGTGGTTCGAGAAAATTTCTGTGGTTTTTATTCTATCATAGTTCATTTATCTACTTTTATGTGACTAAAGTGTGTGAACTTAAAACCGCATATACTTAACATGGATTCGTTGTTTTGAGGAAAGTAAAAGACGGAACAGAATGGTTATTGATGACGAATGTCAAGTTTCATTATAATGGGAACCCATAATCAAGATTAATGGAGATGAATATAAACCTGGATTTATAAACTGGCAATCACATACTAGAGATGATACTATGTTTTCGTGTTATATGATAGGAGGTGATTTGATGCAGTTTTCACCTGAATCTATTAATTCTCAATTGTTTGAGTTGTATTCTACTTGGGAGCGTGAGTGTTTTCCTAATCTAGCCCGGGTTCGTCTAGTTGCTAAAGAGTACAATTGGCCACAGATGCTTAGAATTTTTAGTGCTTCATATTTTGAACGAAGAATAATGATCTTCGGGAAGGAAGCGCATGATACTAAAAGTATATTTCCGGGGGAAGAAACTTTTGCCCCTCTAAGCAGTTTTGAAAATGAGATTTGGGAATATGATCATCAGATTGTTACTAATACTGCAGCAAATACATTCTATCTAAAAACTCGAAAATTGATATGTGGAATATCTGATGAAGATGATATATATAAAAGAAAGAGCAACTTATTTTCGGTTCTTCCTAACAATCTAAATAAATTGTCCATCAGGGGAAAACATGAAAGATATAATGGATTGGCAGCTAGTTTAGGTGTATATTCCCGATTTGAGTTTGACGGACAATGTGGGAACATCTTTGATCATGAATTGTTAATACTAAAACCTGAAAGAATAGTTTTGTTATGTGGAATGAATTATGATAATCATATCAAGCGAGCGCTTGGAAATGATTTTTATGATTGTATGATTAGGGCAAGGAACGAGGTTGATTTTCGTATAAACAAAGATGTTAGCTATACGTTTGAAACCTCTCAATATAAAGCTATTCATTGTATACATCCAAGTGCACACATGAATAAAGAGTCTAGAGAACGCTATAACGAACAGCTAAGAGATTTCTGTAGTTGAATAGCAATGGCATGTATGAGAAGCTCCAAATTATCGTATAATTTTCAGGTGAGGTGTGAAACCAAGATTTACTTCTCTATATGCTCCGTCACCCACAAATACAGATCATCAGCATTCATCCCCCAGGAGCCTGAAGCGATATTATATATGATCCCGGCAAATTCTTCATTTGTGGCATCAAGGCAAAATCCGTTGAGATCCAGAAGTGTCAGCAACACCAGCGCCCCGATCCGCTTGTTCCCATCATGGAACGGATGATTGCTGATAAGCCCGTAGCAGAACCGCACGATCTTCCCGACATCACCCGCATACAGATCCTGCCCTGCAAAAGTCTGGAAAGGTGCCTCCATAGCGGAATCCAGAAGACCCTCGTCCCTGACTCCGTACGCCCCTCCATACCTCTCGAAAACGCATCTATGCAACATCAACACCTGTTCCTTCGTTATCGTGATCATTTCGCCAGCTCCTTAAACGCCTCATCAAATCTATCCATCATCTTTGTAGCGGAAGCAACAACTTCAGCGTCGTCAAGGATTGTATTATCTTCTTTGTTATTCTTTGTTTTGTCTGTGTTCATAATTAAGCACCCGGATTGTTTTTTTGTATACGATTTCAATATACTTTGATTGATGTATCAAAAATGTCGCGTATGGAGAAAAGTTATACAAGGATTAAAAGATCTCTGTATCAATCCCGAGTCGCATATATCTCTTATCAACTCCATGCGAGACAAGAATCTTTTTGATCCTATCATATACTTTAATGAGGAGTTTTGCGTTTACTGGTTTATTGCCGTCGATAGTGAGAGGATTCTTCCGAAAAGCACTGAGATTATACGCCTTAATCTCAACAGTCATCTTACCGTTACTAAATTGAAATTCGTTTATGAATCCATCCAACACCCAAGGAGATTCGACTTCTTCGATTTCAAATAGCGACGGATTTGATCTGATTATTTCCTTGATTTCTTCAATTGCGGAGATCTCTAAGGTGTAGTTTGAGTTTATTGGAAGATCCTCCGGCGCATTCGTTGCGTACCAAACAATGCACTTAACATTATCTTCTGCAGAGTCATGAATGCTGAGACTCATAAGAGGAAAGTCCCAAGCATTATTCAATTTATATTCGAAGATAGTATCTGACATAAGCGTTACCCCTAAGGTCATAATAGCATACGCAGTTATAAAATCACACGATTAGAAAAGAATCTCTGGTATAGGTCTGTGAGAGGTTTTACGAAGTAGTAGATTAATGCCTGTGATATTTGACTAAGATGATGACTCGCCTGTGGTCGGCAATTGAGTCCCAAATTTGTCTCATCCATATGTGTAAAATCCAGTTGAATCAAAATGACGGAGGTAATTGTATGAGCAACGAATATAAGGACTATGATCCTAAGGAATTGATCGAACTTCTTGATGAGGAAATAAGTACCAGTTGGAGTTTGGAAGACAGTGTATTGAAGGAAAAGGCTTTGAAACTAGAGGAGGCTCTCGAGGAATTCGGAATCAGAGCCAGCTGTGTTAGTGTAACATTTGGCCCGACTGTCATAAAATTTGAGATGAGTCTGGCTGCAGATACCAAGATATCCAAGGTAATGGCTGTGTCTGATGATATTCAAATGGTTATGGCTGCGCTCTCGATCAGGATAGAGGCTCCGATCCCGGGTAAGAAAACCATCGGTATAGAGATCCCGAGGGATAAAAGCGTTGCCGTTCGGTTTAAAAGGATGCTGGAGGCAGATGAGTTCAGATACTCTTCACCTCTTAATGTTGCGCTGGGTAGAGATGTACCAGGAAGACCCATATATTGTGACTTGGCTAAGATGCCTCATCTGCTTATCGCAGGGGCGACCGGCTCTGGCAAAACAGTGTGTCTTAATTCAATAATCACAAGCCTTATTTGTAAGGCAACTCCGGATGAGGTGAAGCTGATCTTGTTTGATCCGAAAGTCGTTGATCTATCCGCTTATAACGGCATTCCTCATCTGTTGACGCCTGTTATACACGAGCCTGCAAAATTAATAGAGATTCTTCGTTGGGCAGTGGAAGAGATGACAATAAGATATTCCCGTTTTAGTGAGAATGGTGTCAGGGATCTGAAATCGTATAACGAGATATGCAAGGCAAATGATGAGCCGCCACTTCCTTTAATCGTAATAATCGTTGATGAATTCGCTGATATTATGATGATTGATTCTATGGGCATGGAGGATCAGATTCAGAGATTGGCTCCCAGGGCGCGAGCTGCAGGTATACATCTGATATTGGCGACTCAACGTCCGTCCTCAGATGTGATTACCGAGACGATCAAGAACAATATCCCTGCCAGGATATCTCTTGCTGTTCGCTCAGCTGACGACAGCAGGCTTATTCTCGGTCGGACAGGGGCTGATAAACTTCTCGGTAGAGGCGATATGCTGTTTTTTCCTCCATATTCTCCAGTTCCCATCAGATTGCAGGGTCCATTTGTCAGTGACAAGGAAGTGGAGAGGGTATGTCGCTGTCTCAGGAATAAATACGATGTGCAATATAACCCGGTCATACAATCTTGGTTGGATCGTTATGATCAGGAGAATCATGGTGAAAAGAAAGAGGAGTAGACCTACGATGAGGATCCATAGTTCCCGTGGATAATGACTGCAACGATGATGACGGATCTAATGTGGCTCTTTTGGTACATTCTGTTCGTTAAGATGACCTTAGTAAATAAAAAGTATGTTTTTGGAGGTCATGTATGAGAGATTTTATGATTCGGGAGAGGCAACTACATCCTTGTCCGGAGATAGATTGTACAGATGAATCGTTGTGGCCGGGCTCTCCTGAGGTTGAAAACAATATGTCAGATGGGAAAGAAGTTATCCTTGTTTATTTTCGAGAGAATGCAAGGGGAGAGAAGTATATTGATCTGTATTTTAAGAAAGTGTATTGTCAGAACACATATGAAAGGTTCATCATTTGCGAGGGATATAGGTTGTCTGAAGAGATGGAGCGGCTTTATCTGGAATATTGTCGGTGTTACTTTAGTAATGATTTCGAATGGCCTGATGATGACATTGTCGAGAGAATAACGACTGAATATCCTGATTGGCATTACCATAAGTACACAGATCTGGGGAGTAATCTGGAACATATCTATTATGCCAGTCATAGATCCGGAGTAAAGGAAGTTCTTTATAAGGCTGATCTTGGAATGATAGCAGATCGTATTCATAATTTCTCATCACTTAATCCTGAAGGAACTACACCGGAGACAATAGTCGGTCTGCCGATGAAATTGTTGCGCATAATGAACAAATTCCAGGAAACTCTCAGCGAGAATATAATATATTCGCCTGCAACTATAGATCTTTATAAAGAGGTATACGCAACATACGGAAATATATTAGGAAAGGAACTGCCCAGTTATTCTCAATGGTTGTATTTGGTCAGTTTATATAGTAATAACGGGTTGTTTGCAGGTAGAGGGTTCAACAAATCCTTATACCGTTTGTTGGCTACTCGGAATAATAAAAGGATAGTGAAAGGTTATGAGAATTACTGTAACCTTTTGTTCGAATTGAAACAAGAGTTGCCATATAAAAGAAACAGATTGCCAAAGCCTGAAGATATTGTTCATGAATT
>Ga0310786_10003980_pt1 | contig 20851 bp, 16 predicted proteins | sample AusTroGonzalo_MG_FD_203881 | JGI IMG/M metagenome (GOLD analysis project Ga0310786, IMG submission 203881) | Bovine rumen microbial communities from tropical cattle in Woodstock, Queensland, Australia - Gonzalo_03 (v2) (version 2) | ecosystem: Host-associated > Mammals > Digestive system >... | reverse complement strand
CCCAGCATCGCGGCCGCCGCCTCAACCTCTCCCCTTTCCAGCGCCTCCCGGATCTTCGTCGAGCTGATCGCATATTGCTCACTTCCCGCTGCGTCTGCAAGGGGCTGCCCGGCAAAACCGTGGCCGCCCGTGGCCTCGTGAACGGGGGGGACCCGCTGCGAAGCAGTGGGGGGGATGAGCGAAGCGAAGTTTTGCGGGGCAGCCCCTTGCAGACGCAGCTCAGGAGAGACGATGATAACCTCCAGGCCGAGGCTTTCGGCCAGCGGCTTGATGCGGTCGGGGGTCAGGCGGTCGGAACCGAGCCGGTTGTCGTAGCCGAGGACGAGCGCCGTGGCGCCGAAACGGCCGACCAGCACCTCGCGGAGATATTCGCCGGCGGTCAGCCGGGCGAACGCGCGGTCGAACGGCAACGCCTCCACGCGGTCGACGCCCAGCGAACGCAGCAGCGCCTCCTTCTCCAGCGGCGAATTCAGCAGCCGGAGCGCGTACGCGTCCTGCTGCAGCACCGTGCGCGGATGCTGCGCGAAAGTAACGGCAATCGCCTCCTCGCCCCTTTCACGGGCGCAGGAGACGAGTGCCTGAATCACTTGACGGTGTCCGAGATGGACACCGTCGAAAAAGCCGGTAGCGACTACAGCCATTTAACGAGCGGGAAATCCTGACGGTGCGGCAGTCGCGGATTCTTCGGGAAGATGCGCTTGGCCACCTGATACATACCGGTGTGCTCCGGGAGCACCTCCGTCACATACTTGGCGACGCCATTCTCGTAGTGTACCATCTGCAGCTCCTGCACCTCCTGGATATGCAGCTCGCCCCGGGCGTCCTGCGTCGTGAAGAGAATCTCCACGCCCACGTCCTCCGGCTTGAGCCGGCCCAGGTCGAGCACCACCTCGCTCTTGAGCATATTGTTCTGCGACAGCACGTAAGATGCGTCCGGTTGCGAGCAGGACACCACGCGGATATTGTTCCACTCCGCGAGCACCATCTGCTTCCACGCCGCGATCTCGCGCGCCTGGCGACCGCCGTCGGCGGCCAGTTCCAGCGTACGCTTGTACTGCGGCTCGTAGTATTGCTTGCAGTAATCGGCCAGCATCCGGTTCGTCGTGAAATTGCAGGCCACCTGCGCGATCGTATTCTTGATATAGCCCACCCAGACCGGGGAGAACTTCAGCCGGTCGTCCACATCGTAATAGGTCGTGGCGATCTCGTTCTCGATGGTCGTATAGATGGTCGCGGCATCCAGGTCGTTCTGGTAGTTGACATCGTCGTAGGTGCTCTCCAGCGGAAGCGCCCAGCCGGCGCCCTCCTTGTAGCCCTCGACCCACCAGCCGTCCAGCACGGAGAAATGCATCACACCGTTCATCGCCGCCTTCTCGCCGGACGTACCGGACGCCTCCAGCGGACGCGTCGGGTTGTTCAGCCACACGTCGACGCCCTGCACGAGGCGCTTGGCGAGCGTGATGTCATAGCCCGGCACGAAAATGATGCGGCCCAGGAAACGGTCCTGCTTGGAGATCTCCACGATCTGCTTGATCAGGTCCTGACCCATCCCGTCGGCCGGATGCGCCTTGCCGGCGAAGATGAACTGCACCGGACGCTTGGGATCGTTGACGATCGCGTCGAGCCGGTCGAGGTCGCTGAACAGCAGCGTCGCACGCTTGTAGGTCGCGAAACGGCGGGCGAAACCGATCGTCAGCACGTCCTCGCGCAGGCGCTCCTTGATCGTGACCACCTGGCGCGGCGTATAATGCGCGCTCATCGCCGGGTCGGAAAGGCGCTCGCGGATCGCGCGCACCAGCTCCTTCTTCAGCGTCTTGCGGACATTCCAGATCTCGGCATCGGGGACGGAATAGATGCCCTCGAAGCACTTCTTGTCATAGTGATGGGTCTGGAACTCGGGGCCGAACACCTTGGCGTGCAGCTCCTTCCAGTACTTGGAAGCCCAGGTCGGATAGTGGACGCCGTTGGTCACATAGCTGATATAGAGTTCCTCGGGCAGATAGCCCGGATACATATCGGCGAAAATGTCCTGGCTCACCTTGCCGTGGAGCATCGACACGCCGTTGACGTTCTGCGAAAGGTTCGCGGCCAGGTGGCTCATCGAGAACTTCTCGTCGTGGTTGTCGGCGTCGATCTTGCCCAGGCTCATCATCGTGCGCCAATCCACGCCCATCCGGGAAGGATAATGGCCGATGTAGTTGCCCAGCATCTCCTCGGTGAAGGCATCGTGGCCCGCCGGGACCGGCGTATGCGTCGTGTAGAGGCCGGAGGCCCGCACGAGCTCCATACCCTCGTTGAAGGACATATGCTCGTCCTGGATGCACTCGCGGAGACGCTCCAGGCCGGCGAAGGCCGCGTGGCCCTCGTTGTAATGGTAGATCGTGGGACGGAGGCCCAGCGCGCGCAGGGCGCGCACGCCGCCGATGCCCAGCAGGAGCTCCTGCTTGAGGCGGTTCTCCCAGTCACCGCCGTACAGCTGGTGCGTGATCTCGCGGTCCTCGGGGATGTTGGCTTCGAAGTCGGTGTCCAGCAGGTAGAGGTCGGTGCGGCCGACCGCCACCTTCCAGATGCGGGCGCTCAGCGTACGGCCCGGCATACGCATCTGGATGATCTTCCAGGTGCCGTTCTCCTCGAGCACGGGCTCGGCCGGGATCTTCAGGAAGTCCTGCGGCTTGTACTCGGCCACCTGGTTGCCCTGCGGCGTGAGCCGCTGGGTGAAATAGCCGTAGCGGTACAGCAGGCCGACCGCCACGAGGTTGATGTTCATATCGCTGGTCTCCTTGAGGTAGTCGCCGGCCAGGATACCCAGGCCGCCGGAATACACCATCAGGGAGGTGTCCAGACCATATTCCATACAGAAATAGCCGACGGAAGGCTCGGTGCGCTCCGACTTGGCGGCCATATAGTCGTTGAAGTCGGTCATCACCTCGTTGAGCAGGGCCAGGAACTCCTTGTCCTTGGCGAGCTCCTTGTACCGCTTGAGGCTCACCTTGTCCAGGATCACCATCGGGTTGTGGCCGGATTTGTGCCACAGTTCATAATCCACGGCGCGGAACAGCTCCTTGGCATTGTCATTCCAGCACCACCAGAGGTTCTTGCACAGGGTCTCCAGACCCGAGAGCTCCTCCGGGAGATGCCGCGTCACCATCACACTTTTCCACACGGGCGCGGCGTTTTCAATATTGTTGATCATACACTACTACTGTTTTTCTGCTATAGCGTTGTTGACTCGTATCATAAAGTCGCTAAGCACATTCATATAATTGATAAATGCCTCGTAAGGCGTATCATACGGATTGAAACGTTTGTGGACCTCGCCGTCGGAGAAGAACTTCGTGCACATATAGTACAGGTGGTCGCTCTCCTGGAGATGGCCATAGTCCTTCCACAGGGCGGAATCGTCGGCCAGCGCAAGCTTCTCTTCCAGCCCGTAGAGCTTCTTGAAGGCGTCCTGCTGGAGCTCGTTGCCCAGCCAGGCGGAGGTGTCGCGCTCCTCGTCCGCCCAGGAGATGGCCTGCGGGACGGAAAGGTCGCCGACGGATTTATGCTTGGCCGCAGCGTCCTGCGGGGTCACGAATTCGAGGTCTTTCTCCTTGGTCACGACGCCCGGCAGGGCGCGCATGAATTCGAAGATGCCGCATTCGGCTCCCTGATGCTCGCCGAAGGTCTCGTAGTCCATGAAGAGGTTGACGATGTCGCCTTCGGCCGCCTTCAGCCAGTCCACGAACTTCTCCGCGGTGAGCGGCCATTCCGCCCAGCCCCGGTCGGAGAAGCGGAACGCGATGTCGTCGCTGAGCGAATAGTTGCGCAGCAGGAGCTTCAGGTCGGGATTGAATTCGTTGTTGTAGAGATAGTTCGGGCTCTTCCAGCCCATGATATGGCGGGCGCCTTCGGTCAGCATCGTCTGGAAACCGAGTTCGTGGACCATCGCACCGATGCCGTCGGAATAGATCAGCTCGGTATTGCGGAAGGTCTTGGGCTCCACGCCAAAATACTGTTCCACGGCGGCCTTGTGCTTGAGCACCTGGTGGGAGAACTCCGGTTTGGAGCCCAGGGAGGCCAGGGAATGGTTATACGTCTCGCAGAGGAACTCCACGCAACCGGTCTCGGCGAGCTTGCGGAAGCTCTCGATGACCTCGGGCGCGTAGCGGTCGAACTGCTCCAGGGCCGAACCGGAGATGGAGAAGGCCAGCTTGAATTTCCCCTTGTTCTTGGTGACCGCCTCGAGCAGGAGCTCGTTCATCGGCAGATAGCATTTCTGCGCGATGCGCTTGAGGATCGTGCGGTTGGCGAAATCATCATAATAGTGGGAGTCTTTGCCGATATCGAAAAATCTGTAAAGGCGCAGGCGGGTAGGCTGATGGACCTGGAAATATAGGCAGATGGACTTCTTCATACTATTGGTTGACTACGGATTCATAAACTTTCTTGAGCTTGGCGGTGGCGTTGTTCCACTTGAGCGCGTTGACTTCGTCGAAACCCTGGCGGTTGGCGAAATCCGACAGCGCCGGATACTGCAGCAGGGCATAGATGTCGTCGGCCATCGCGTCGACGTCCCAGAAGTCGACCTTGAGGGCGTACTTGAGCACCTCGGCGGCACCGGACTGGTGGGAGATGATGGACGGGACGTTGGAGCGCATCGCCTCGAGCGGGGAGATGCCGAAAGGCTCGGACACCGAGGGCATGATGTAGACGTCCGACAGGGCGAACATCTTCTGCACCTCCTGCCCGCGCAGGAAGCCGGTGAAGTGGAAGCGGTCGGAGATGCCGAGCCGGGCCACCTGGCGGATGGCGCGGTGCATCATATCGCCGCTGCCGGCCATCACGAAACGGACGTTCTTCGTCCGCTTGAGGACCTTGGCCGCCGCTTCGATGAAATATTCGGGACCCTTCTGGAAGGTGATGCGTCCGAGGAAGGTGACGACCTTGTCCTTGACGCCCCGCTCGACCTGGAGGTTCTCGCGGCCGCTGAAGTCCACGGCGTTGTGGACGGTCACGACCTTGGCGGGGTCGATGCCGTATTTGTTGATGACGATGTTGCGCGTCAGGTCGCTGACCGTGACCACGCGGTCGGCCGCCTCCATGCCGCGCTTCTCGATGGCATAGACGCGGGAGTCGACCATATCGTCCGTGCCGCGGTCGAAGGACGTGGCGTGGACGTGCACGATCAGCGGCTTGCCGGACAGCTCCTTGGCGGCGATGCCCGCCAGGTAGGTCAGCCAGTCGTGGGCGTGGATCACGTCGAACTCGCCGGCGTGCTGGAGGGCGATGGTCCCGCCCACCTGCGCATAGCGCGACACTTCCTCGAGGAGGTTGGCGCCGTACTTGCCGGAGAACTTGAACTTCTGGCCGAAACCGACCGTCACTTCCCGGACGTGCTCGCGCTTCATCTGCTCGATGGCTTCGAAATATTCATCGGGGTCCACGTAAGGGACCATGCTCGAATCGACGGAAATGAACTTCACCTTGTCGAGGAACTCCTCGACGGTGTCGCTGACGTACTTGACGGCGACGTCGCTCGCATTGAGGATGGTGGCGCAGCTCTGGTCTTCGTCACCCGAGGCGCAAGGCATCACGAAGAGCGTCTCGACGCCGTTGTGCGCCAAGCCTTTGACGATGCCTTCGCACGCAGTGCCAAGGCCGCCGGCGATGTGAGGCGGGAATTCCCAGCCGAACATCAGAACTTTCATTGACTACTCCTCCTTGTATTTGTCCAACATATACTCGACGGCCAGCAGGGCCGCCGTACTGAGCGCGGACGAAATGGCCCCGTGGGGTTCGTGCGGGGGATCTCCGTCGTAGAGCTCCGAGAAGGCGCCGACGCCGTGTTTGCCCAGGTCGGCATAGAAACCTTCGACCAGCCACTCGGCCCGCTTCCAGAATGCCGGCCCTTTGATCTTGAAGCTCACCGCCACGTAGGGGCGGAGCAGGAACGGACGGGTGCTGCCCTGGTGATAGGCCAGGTCGCGGTCGCGCTGCGTGCCTTCGTACACCGCCCTGTAGTTGGAGTCGCGGGGCGAGAGCGTCCGCAGGCCGCGGGCGGTCACCAGCTCGTTGTCGAAGACGCGCAGGATCGAAGGGGCGAGCGCCTCGTCGACCGGGGAATACGGCACCGCGAGGGCATAGATCTGGTTGGGCCGGATCTCCATATGCTGGCCGTCGTTGTCGACGTAGTCGGCCAGACAGCCGAAGCATTCGTTCCAGAAAGCCGGCTGGTAGTTGGCCTTGATCAGGTCGCGGATGGGCGTCCACTTCTCCACGAAGGGATTCTTCTTGGGGCCGTATCGGGTCTCCATCTCCACGGCGAAGCACACGGCGTTGTACCAGAAGGCATTGGTCTCCACCTGGTAGCCGGCGCGCTCCGTGACGGCGCGGCCGTCGATGTAGGCGTTCATCCAGCTCAGGGCGACGCCCTCCTTCTGGGCCCACAGCAGGCCGTTGGGATGCATCGCCACCTCGGCACGCTCGCCCGGGAGGTAGCTCTCCAGGACGCCGCGCACGATGACGCCGTATTGCTGCCAGACCTTCTTGGGGTCGGCTCCGTAGTCGATATAGTCCTGCAGGCAGCACGCCAGGCACAGCGGGGCCTCCACCTGCGTCGTGCGCATGAAGAGGCGTTCCTGCTGGTCGGAGATCAGGTTGTCGAGGATCTCCTCGAACTGCGCCGGATCGTTCAGGCCGTAGAGCGTGAGGCCCGGGAGGGCCTGGAGCGTCTCGCGGAGCAGGCCCGTATAGAGCCAGGAGAAACCGGCGTTGATGCGCTTGCGGTTGTTGTGGTTGGTGATCAGCGTGTCCGCGCAGCGGCGGAGCTGGTCACGGTAGCTCGTGATCTCGCCGGCTTCGGACACGAAGAACTCGAAGCGCTCCTTGAAACCCGCAGGATCTTCCTGCGTCACCGAAGCGGAGAAGACCAGCGATTCGCCGGGCTTGAGCGCGGCCTGGAAATGGCCGGGGACCAGCAGGTCCTCCTGGCAGTCGAAGCCGCGGCGGTATTCGTCGGAATAGGTGATGGATTTGTTCCAGGCGGGGCCGGCGATGAACTTGGCGTTCCGGTCACTCAGCTGCAGGTGCAGGTCCGGGAAGTGGGGATACAGGCAGAACGACAGGCCGTTCGGAACCTTCTTGCCGACAGGGTCGGCCACGGGGTTCTCGTGGGTCAGTTCGTGGATGTTGCGGAACGCCAGGAACGGGCGGAGCTGGAGCGTGACCGGAGTCGGGCTCTCGAGCAGCTCATATTTGATCAGGACCTGGTCGCGGTCCTGGGCGAGCACGATGCTCTTGCGGAAAAGGATCTCCCCCACCTTGCAGGTGATCTGGGGGACGGGGTCCGCGCTGAAGTCGACCACGTATTTGTGGCCGCGCGGTTCATACACGTCGCCGTAGCAGTGGATGCCCAGGTTGAACTGCTTCCCGTCCACGATCAGGGTCTCGTCCATGTCGGAGAGCAGCAGGAAGCGGTCTCCGCCGAAACGGTCCAGGGTGACGGCAAGCAGGCCGTGGTAGCGGCGCGTGTTGCAGGTGACGATTGAGGTGTTGCAGTAGGCACCGGTCTTGTTGGCACACAAGATCTCCCGCTTCAGCGAGTACGCGAGGTTGACAAGCTCGGACTTGTTAAACTTCAGGAATGCCATATTGTATTGTTATTTAATTTTCTTCAACACCAGGGCCACCCGGCTGGGGAGGTACAGCGACAGGCATCCGTCACTGGTGACGTGCCGCTCGTCCCGGCCCAGTCTCGAGAATCCGCCGAAGCGCGGCTCATCGGAGTTGAATGCCATCGCATACGCTCCGTCGGGCGCCTGGAAGCGGAAATCTTCGAAAGAGGCGGTCGGATTGAAGTTAAATGCAAATATACTATTTCCCCGGCTGAAAATCAAGACTTTCCCACCCTCGTCCACATAGAGCTGGCGAAGCTCCCCGGAGAGGATGCGTTCGCGCTTGACGTAGTGGACCATTTCCGCGTCGAAAGCCTGCAGGCCGCCGAAGCGGAGGTTGGGGTCGTCGGCGATCGACCAGAGCCGGCGGGCGTGGGCGTAGGACCAGCCGTTGCCCTCGCGCGGGAAGTCGATCCACTCGGGATGGCCGAACTCGTTGCCCATGAAATTGAGGTAGCCGCCACCGCAGGTGGCCAGGGTCACCAGGCGGATCATCTTGTGCAGGGCGATGCCGCGGTCGACGAGGAGGTTCTGCGAACCCTTGTCCATCGACCAGTACATCTCCTTGTCGATCAGGCGGAAGATGATGGTCTTGTCGCCCACGAGCGCCTGGTCGTGGCACTCGGCGTAGGAGATCGTGTGTTCGTCGGCGCGCTTGTTGGTGAGCTCCCACCAGATGCCGCCCATGCTCCACTGGTCGTCGGACAGCTCCTTGATCCACTTGATCCAGTGGTCGGCGATGCCCATCGCCATCCGGAAGTCGAAGCCGACGCCGCCCGCCTCGAACGGGGCGGCGAGGCCGGCCATCCCGCTGACGTCCTCGGCGATCGTGATCGCCTCGGGGTCGATCTCGTGGATGAGCTGGTTGGCGAGGGCGAGATAGCTGACGGCGTTCTCGTCCACGCCCTGGTCGAAGTAATAGGCGTAGTCGCCGAAATCCTTGCCCAGGCCGTGGTCCCAGTAGATCATGCTCGTGACGCCGTCGAAGCGGAAGCCGTCCAGGTGGTATTCCTCCATCCAGTACTTGCAGTTGGAGAGCAGGAAATACTTGACCTCGTCCTTGCCGTAGTCGAAGCAGCGGGAGCCCCAGGCCGGATGGTGGCCCTGCGGGCCCTGGTAGAAGTAGAGGTCCTCCCGGCCGTCCAGGCGGCCGAGGCCTTCGAGTTCGTTGCTGACGGCGTGCGAATGGACGATGTCCATCACGACGGCGATGCCGCGGCGGTGCGCGTCGTCGACCAGCGCCTTGAACTCCTCGGGCGTGCCGAAACGCGAGCTCAGCGCGAAGAAATTGGAGACCTGGTAGCCGAAGGAGCCGTAGTAGGGATGCTCCTGGAGGGCCATGATCTGCAGGACGTTATAACCGAGTTTCGCGACGCGCGGCAGCACGTCGCGGCGGAATTCTTCGAAAGAGGCGACCTTCTCCTGCTCGGAGCTCATCCCGATATGGCACTCGTAGATGAGCGGATGCGGGCGGCGTCCGGGCTTGCGGCCCGTCCACACGTAGGGCTCGGCGGGGGCCCAGACCTGCGCGGAGAAGGCCTTGGTGTCCGGATCCTGGACCACGCGGGTCACATAGGCCGGCAGGCGCTCCCCGCCCCCGCCGGGCCACTCGATCCAGAGCTTGTAGAGCTCGCCGTGGCGCAGGAACAGCTCCGGCACGCGGAGCTCCCAGTTGCCCGAGCCGACGGGCTTGAAGGCGTAGGCCTCGGTGCGCTTCCAGTTGTTGCAGTCGCCGATGAGGTAGATGCGGGTGGCGTTGGGCGCCCATTCGCGGAGGACCCAGTCTCCCCCCTCCCGGTGCAGCGGATAGTAGATGTGGTTATTGACCGCCGGACTGATGGGCCCGTCGCCCGCCAGCTTGCGGCGGTCGGCCAGGATCCGCCCGTGGCGGGCGTCGATCGCCCCCCGGTGCGGCTCCAGCCACGGATCGGTCTCGTAGATCTTGCGTATCATAGGTTGTCGATTGTGTCTCTGACAGTACGGAGGTATTCGCGGCATTTGCCGATGAGCTCGTCCGACCGCCTGATGCAGCGGTCGATCTCGTCCAGACCCGTCGCAGGGTCCTCCACCTTGGCGGCGATCTTCTCCAGCTCGGCGACCGCCTCGTTGTAATCGAACTTCTTCTTCTCCATATCCTTTCATTTCACGACGGCCTCGACGGTGCCGTCGGCAAACAGTACCCGGAACTCCGTCCCCGGCGGCAGCGCGGCGGCGGACTTGACCACGACGCCCCGCGCGTCGGTGACGAGCGTGTATCCGCGCGCGAGCACGCCGCGCGGGTCGGCGCCGCGGATGCGGTCGCCCAGCGCCACCAGGCGCTGCTCCATCGCGGCCAGGCGCGCGGCGAAAGCCATCCGCAGGCGGTTGCCGTAGGAGCTGATGCGCTCGTCCTCGGCCGCGAACGCGTCGATGAAGCGGTCGGCCAGGGCGGTGGGCGTCTTCACGAAATCATACGCCACCTGGTCCGCCACGTGGAAGTCCCGGTCGTGGCCGATGGCCGTATAGACCGGCACGGGGCAGTTGGCGATGGCGAAACAGAGGCCGTAGTCGTCGAAGCACGCGAGGTCGAGCGCCGACCCGCCGCCGCGCATCAGCAGCACGGCGTCGTAGGACTCCGGCGCACATTCCACGCGCTCCAGCGCGTCCACGATGCTCGCGGGGGCTTCCTGCCCCTGCATCGTGGCCTCGAAGAGCTCGACCGCGAACACGAAGCCGTAGGCATTCTCCGTCAGGTGCCGGCAGAAATCGCCGTAGCCCGCGGCGTCCCGCGCGGAAATGACCGCCAGGCGGTAGGGCAGCAGCGCCGGCTCCAGCTCCTTCTGCCGGTCGAGCAGGCCGTCCGCCGCGAGCTTCTCGAGCGTGCGGCGGCGCTGCAGCTCGGCGGCACCGAGCGTGAAACGCGGCTCGATCTCGTCGACCGTCAGGGTCAGTCCATAGAGTTCGCTGTAGCCCACCTGCACACGCAGGAGGACTTCCATCCCGGCGGCGAGATCGCCTCCGGTCGCTTCGCGGAAATAGGCGCGCAGCGCGACATAACGGCTGCGCCAGACGACGGCCTTGGCGCGCGCCACGATCCTGCCCTCCTCGCTCTGGCTGAGGTCCAGGTAGCAGTGGCCGTTGGCCTTGGCCTGTACGGAAGCGATTTCGGCCCGGACCCAGCAGCGCTCCGGGAAGGACATTTCGATCTCCTCCCGCAGCCGTGCCTGCAATTCGGCCAGGTCTATATAATCACGCTCCTCCATACTTCACAAAAGTACGCAAATAATCCGAATTCGCGCAATTTTGTTGCGGAGGCGGAAAAGGGCTTATTTCTGCCGGCAGTAGATCTGTACCGGGCAGCCCGTAAGGTTGAAATGCTTGCGGAGCTGGTTCTCCAGGAAGCGCTTGTAGGGATCCTTGATGTACTGCGGAAGGTTGCAGAAGAAGGCGAACGCCGGGAACGCGGTCGGCAGCTGGGTGATGTACTTCACCTTGACGTACTTGCCCTTCCATGCCGGCGGCGGGGTCTCCTCGATAACAGGCAGCAGCGCCTCGTTCAGGCGGGCCGTCGGGATCTTCTGCGAGTAGTTGGCGTACACCTGCGTGGCGGCGTCCAGCACGTCCTGGATGCGCTGCATCTTCAGCACGGAGGTGAAGATGATGGGCACGTCGTCGAACGGGGCGAGGCGCGCGCGGAGCGACTCGATGTAGTCGCGCATCGTATTGGAATCCTTGATGAAGAGGTCCCACTTGTTGACCACGATCACGCAGCCCTTGCGGTTCTTGATGATCAGGTTGAAGATGTTCATGTCCTGCGCCTCCATACCGGACGTGGCGTCGATCATCAGGATGCAGATGTCGGCGTGCTCGATGGCGCGGATGGAACGCATCACCGAATAGAACTCGAGGTCCTCGTGGACCTTGGCCTTGCGGCGGATGCCCGCGGTGTCGACCAGCATGAATTCGTGGCCGAACTTGTTGTAGTAGGTCTCGATGGCGTCGCGCGTGGTGCCGGCGACGGGGGTGACGATGTTGCGCTCCTGGCCCAGCAGGGCGTTGGTCAGCGAGGATTTGCCGACGTTCGGCTTGCCCACGATGGTGATGCGGGGCAGGCCGGCGTGCGGATCCTCCTTCTCTTCCTCCTCGGGCAGCGCGGCCACGACGGCGTCCAGCAGGTCGCCGGTGCCGCTGCCGTTGGCGGCGGAGATGCTGTAGATCTCGCCCAGGCCCAGGGAATAGAACTGGTAGGAGTCGAACATCTTCTCGCCCGAATCCACTTTATTGACGCAGAGCACGACCGGTTTCTTGGTCCGGCGCAGGATGTCCGCGATCTCGGCGTCGTAGTCCGTGATGCCCGTGGCGGCCTCGACCATGAAGAGGACGAGGTCGGCCTCGTCGATCGCGATCTGCACCTGCGAGCGGATCGCCGACTCGAAGACGTCGTCGGAGTTGGTGGTGTAGCCGCCGGTGTCGACGACCGAGAACTCCCGGCCGCACCAGTCGCAGCGGCCGTAATGGCGGTCGCGGGTCACGCCGGCAGTGTCATCTACGATGGCCTGCCGCATTCCGACGAGGCGGTTGAAAAGGGTGGATTTGCCGACATTGGGCCGGCCGACGATGGCAACGAGACTCATTTGCTACGGGTGTTGGGTGAATAATTGACAGTCTTTGCAGGCCTCAGTCTGCTCGCCCTTGCAGTGCTTGCCGTGCAGGGCGGCGTCCTCATCCTTGTAGCAGCGGATACCCCGGCGGCGCATTTCCTCGTTGGACCCGACATCGTACTTCGGGAACTCCTTCCCGAAGAGGATGTTGACTCCCAGGCCGAGCACGCAGAGCCCGACCAGGACGATCACAACGAGGAAAACCGGCCACATATGCTTCTACTACTGGACGAAATCCGGACTGATGGCTTCGTAGTTGTACACCTTGTGGATGATGGAGGCGAAGACCTCCGCCATCGACACGATGCGGATCTTGGGATCGTCCGCGAGCTCCGGGTGCGGGATGGTGTCGGTGATGAACACCTCCTGGAGGGCGGAGTCGTGGATGCGGGAGACGGCCTCGCCGGAGAGCAGGCCGTGCGTGGCGCAGGCGCGGACGCTGTTGGCGCCGCGGTTCATCAGCACCTCGGCAGCCTTGCAGAGCGTGCCGGCGGTGTCGATCATGTCGTCCACGATGATGATGTCCTTGCCTTCGATCTCACCGATGGCGGTGATGGAACCGACCACATTGGCCCGCTCGCGGGTCTTGTGGCAGATGATCACGGGGCACATCAGCTCACGGGCATAGACGTTGGCGCGCTTGGCGCCGCCCATGTCGGGCGCGGCGATCGCGAGGTCCTTGAACTTGCGGTCGCGGATATAGGGAATGAAGACCTTGCTGGCGTAGACGTGGTCCACGGGGATGTCGAAGAAGCCCTGGATCTGTCCTGCGTGCAGGTCGCACGTCATCACACGGTCCGCACCGGCGGCGCGCAGCAGGTTGGCGACGAGCTTGGCGCCGATGGCCACGCGCGGACGGTCCTTGCGGTCCTGGCGGGCCCAGCCGAAATACGGCATCACGGCCACCACCTCATCGGCCGAAGCACGCTTGGCGGCGTCGATCGAGAGCAGGAGCTCCATCAGGTTGTCTGCGGGGGGAATCGTCGACTGGATGATATAGACGGATGCGCCGCGGACGCTTTCGGAGTACTGCGGCTGGAATTCGCCGTCGCTGAAGGGAGTTACCTCCAACTCGCCCAGATGGACCTCGGGCTCCTCGGGTGATTTGAGTTGATTGAGGTAATTGATGACCTGGCGTGCAAAGTTCTCGGAGGCTCTGCAGGCGAACAATTCCAAACGGTGGGTGTGAATCATATAGTTATGTAAGCTAAATTGTATCCAGAATGTTTCCGATATAGTCCAGGATCTCTTCCCTGCCGCGGCCCGACTGCGACGAGCTGCAGAAGACGGGCGGGAGCTCCTCCCACTGCTGCAGCAGGATCTCGCGGTCCCGCTCGATCTGTGCGGCGAGGACGTTGGGGCCCTGCTTGTCGCACTTGGTCATGATCAGGGCGAACGGAATCCCGTGTTCGCCCAGCTCGGACAGGAAGTCGAGGTCGATGCGTCCGATGTCGTGCCGCGAATCGATCAGCACGAAGAGGAGCGCCATCTCCTGCGAGCCCGTGATGTAGTCCTTGATCACGGCGGCGATCTCGTCCCGGCCCTTCTGACCCAGCTTGGCATAGCCATAACCCGGCAAATCTACCAGGTACCAGCTGTCGTTGATCAGGAAGTGGTTGACCACCTTGGTCTTGCCCGGGGTGGAGGAGGTCATGGCCAGGCGGGAATTCCCACAAAGCATATTGATGAGCGAAGACTTACCGACGTTGGACCTTCCGATGAAGGCGAACTCCGGCAACTTGCGCCTGGGCTTTTGGGAGATCCGGGTGCTGCTGCCTGCAAACACGGCCTCGGAAATCTTCATACAAAAACTAACTCTATTTACACTGCAAAGATACATAAAAAAAAGATTATATTTGCGAGATACGAACCTAGATCATTCATTCGATTAACCATGCCCACTGTCATTACTTTCGGAGAGATCATGCTCCGACTTTCCACGCCGGGATATCTGCGCTTCGGCCAGGCCCGGCAGTTCGACGCCACCTTCGGCGGCGGCGAGGCCAACGTCGCAGTTTCGCTGGCCAATTATGGCGTTGACGCCAAGTTCATCACCCGGCTTCCTGAAAACGACATCGCAAAAGCCTGCATCAAGGACCTCCGTTCCTACGGCGTCGATACCTCCGGGATCATCTACGGCGGCGACCGCGTGGGCATCTATTTCCTGGAGACCGGCGCCGTGGCGCGCCCGAGCAAGGTCGTCTACGACCGCGCCAACTCCTCCATCGCCACCATCCAGCCGGGAATGATCGACTGGAAGAAGGTCTTCGAGGGAGCCGACTGGTTCCACTGGACCGGCATCACCCCCGCCCTCAGCCAGGGCGCGGCGGACGTGTGCCTCGAGGCCATCAAGGCCGCCAACGCCCTCGGCGTGACGGTCAGCTGCGACCTCAACTACCGCAAGAATCTCTGGAAATACGGCAAGAAGGCCGGCGAAGTGATGCCGGCGCTCGTCGAAGGCTGCGACATCATCCTCGGCAACGAGGAGGATGCCGACAAGGTCTTCGGCATCAAGCCGGAAGGCTTCGACGTGACCGCCACGGGCGGCGCCATCGACCAGCGGCGCTTCCAGAGCGTGGGCGAGCAGCTGATGAAGCGCTTCCCGCGCGCAAAGAAGGTCATCATCACCCTGCGCGGCTCGGTCAACGCCAACCACAACACCTGGGGCGGCGTGCTCTGGGACGGCAAGACGCTCTACCAGTCCCCGCGCTACGACATCACCCACATCGTCGACCGCGTGGGCGGCGGCGATTCCTTCATGGGCGGCCTGATCTACGGCCTGCTCACCTACACGGGCGACGACCAGAAGGCGCTCAACTTCGCCGTGGCCGCCTCCTGCCTCAAGCATACCATCTTCGGCGACTACAACCAGGTCACCGTCGCGGAAGTCGAGAATCTGATGAAAGGCGACGCCTCCGGGCGTGTATCACGATAGCATTATGGCAAAATACGACAAACTCCAGGTCATCACGACGATGCAGGAGACCGGCATGGTGCCGGTGTTCTACCACGCGGACGCGGCGATCGCCAAGCTGGTCATCAAGGCCTGCTATGACGGCGGCGTGCGGGCGTTCGAATTCACCAACCGCGGCGACTTCGCCCAGGAAGTCTTCGCCGAGGTCGTCAAATACGCCAACAAGGAGCTCCCCGGGATGATCGTGGGCGTGGGCAGCGTGGTCGATCCGGCCACCGCCGCGCTCTACATCCAGCTCGGCGCCAACTTCGTGGTGGGTCCCGTGTTCAACCCGGCCGTCGCGCCGGTGTGCAACCGCCGCCTCATCCCCTACTGCCCGGGCTGCGGCTCGGTCAGCGAGGTCAGCGCGGCCCAGGAAGCCGGCTGCGACCTCTGCAAGGTCTTCCCCGGCGACGTCCTCGGCCCGGCCTTCGTCAAGGGCCTGCGCGCCCCGATGCCGTGGAGCCGCCTGATGGTCACCGGCGGCGTCAAGCCCGAGCGGGCCAACCTCGAGGGCTGGTTCAAGGCCGGCGTCACCTGCGTCGGAATGGGCTCGAACCTCTTCCCCAAGGACGTCATCGCCGCAGGCGACTGGTCCCGGATCACGAAACTCTGCCAGGAAGCCCTGCAAATCATCCGGGAGGTAAGATAAGATGACCACACAACAGAAACTGATGACCAATTGGCGCTGGTGGCTCTGCTCGCTGCTTTTCGTCGCCACCACCGTCAACTACCTCGACCGCCAGGTCCTGTCCCTGACCTACGAAGAATTCATCAAGCCGGAGTTCAACTGGACGGACGACAACTACGGCACCATCACGTCCTTCTTCTCCATCTTCTACGCCATCTGCTGCCTGTTCGCGGGCAAGTTCATCGACTGGATGGGGACCAAGAAGGGCTACCTGATCGCCATCGGCGTCTGGTCGCTCGGCGCGTGCCTGCACGCCGCCTGCGGCTGGGCCGCGTCCCTGTTCCCCCTCGCCATCTCCACGGCCTCCGTCTATTTCTTCCTGTTCTGCCGCGGCATCCTCGCCCTCGGCGAGTCCGGCAACTTCCCGGCCGCCATCAAGGTGACGGCCGAGTATTTCCCGAAGAAGGACCGCGCCTTCGCGACCTCCATCTTCAACGCCGGCGCCTCCGTCGGCGCGCTGGCCGCCCCGCTGCTGATCCCGCCCCTCGCCGTCCGCTTCGGCTGGCAGTGGGCCTTCATCATCATCGGCGGCCTGGGCTTCATCTGGATGTTCTTCTGGGCATTTATGTATGAGAAGCCCGAGAAGAGCAAGCGGGTCAACGAAGCCGAGCTGGCGTATATCCACCAGGATGAGGGTACGACCGAGCAGGTCAGCCACGACGAACCGTCCATCCCGTTCCTGCAGTGCTTCAAGTACAAGCAGACCTGGGCCTTCATCACCGGCAAGTTCTTCACCGACGGCGTGTGGTGGTTCTTCCTGTTCTGGGCGCCTTCCTATTTCAGCAACCAGTTCGGCGCCCCCGCCACCTCCGGGCTCGGCCAGGCGCTCATCTTCACGCTCTACGCCATCGTGACCGTGATCTCGATCATCGGCGGCTATCTCCCCCGGGTCTTCGTCGAGAAGAAGGGGATGAATCCCTACGCGGGCCGGATGCTCGCGATGCTCATCTTCGCCTTCTTCCCGGTGGCCGCGCTCTTCGCGCAGCCGCTCGGCATCAGCCTCAACTCCGCCTGGTGGCCGGCCATCCTGATCGGCCTCGCCGGCGCGGGACACCAGGCCTGGAGCGCCAACCTGTATTCGACCATCGGCGATATGTTCCCGAAGGGGGCCATCGCCTCCATCACCGGCATCGGTACGACCGCCGGCGGCATCGGCTCGATGATCATCCAGAAGGTCGCGGGCAAGCTCTTCACGCACGCGGAAGAGGCGGGCGCCGCCTTCCAGTTCCTCGGGTTCGAGGGCAAGCCGGCCGGCTATTTCATCATGTTCTGCTTCTGCGGCGTGGCCTACCTCATCGCCTGGTTCATCATGAAATCCCTCGTCCCGAAGTATAAACCCATCGAATTATAATGAAAGTCTGTCTCGTCCAATTCGACATCGCCTGGGGTGACCCGCAGGCGAATTGCGCCCGGCTCGACACCCTGCTCGCAGGGGCGCCCAAGGCCGATCTGTACGTCCTTCCGGAAATGTTCACCACGGGATTCGCGACCCAGCCGGGCGCGACGGTGGAACACGAGCCCTGCGTCGGCCTCGCCTGGATGCAGCGCAAGGCGGCGGAACTGCAGGCCGCGGTCGCGGGCAGCATCGCCCTGGACGCCGGCACGGGGAAATGCGTCAACCGCTTCTTCTTCGTCCGCCCGGACGGCAGTTTCGAACAATACGACAAGCGCCACCTTTTCGGCTACGGCGGCGAAGGCGAACGTTTCGCGGGCGGCAAGCGCCGCGTGGTCGTCGAATACGGCGGCGTGCGCTTCCTGCTGGCGGTCTGCTACGACGTCCGCTTCCCGGTCTGGCTGCGCAACCGCGACGACTACGACGCCATCCTGCTCGTCGCCAGCTGGCCCGATGTGCGCCGCTTCGCGTGGGACACGCTCGGCCGCGCCCGCGCCATCGAGAACGCCTGCTACCTCGCGGCCGTCAACCGCGTCGGCACCGACCCCGCGTGCAGCTACAACGGCGGCACCGCCTTCATCGGGCCGTTCGGCGAGACCCTCGCCGCCGTGCCCGACGGGGAGGAAGGCTTCGCCTGCGCCGAGCTCGACCTGGAGCACCTGGCCGCCTACCACGCCAAGTTCCCCGTCCTCGAGGACGCCGACGACTTCACCGTCAGCATCTAGGACCGACGGACATAAAAAAAGAAGGGCTCGCCATCAGGCGGGCCCTTTCTTCTTATCGGGTCGGAGGTTTAGAAGACCTCCTCGACGTTCTCCTTGAAGTCGTCGAAGGACGGCGCGGGGGCATCGTTGCGCGGACCGTTGTTGTGGCGCGGGCGGTCGTTGTGACGGCCGCCTTCGCGACGCTCACCACGGTCGCCGCCACGACGCTCGTCGCGGCCACGGCCCTCACGGCGGTCACCGCCACGGCGCTCGCCGCGGTCACCGCGCTCGCCACGGTCGCCGCGCTCGCCGCGCGGACGGCGCTCCGGCTCCTTGTAGCCTTCCGGCTTCTCGGTCAGGGCGCGCATGGAGAGGCGCATCTTGCCGGTCTTGGCGTCGATCTCGAGGAGCTTGACGTCGACTTCGTCGCCGACGGACAGCACATCCTCGACCTTCTCGGTCTTGTTCCAGGCGATCTCGGAGACGTGCAGCAGGCCTTCCTTGCCCGGCAGGATCTCGATGAACGCACCGAACTCGAGGATGGAGACGACACGGCCGTGATAGACCGTACCGACCTCGGGAACGGCGCAGATGCCCTTGATCCAGTCGAGTGCCTTCTGCATGTTCTCGGCGTTGTCGGAAGCGATGTCCACGACACCCTCGGTGAGGTTGGTACCCGGAATCGGCTCCTCGTCGATGTTGATGACGCAGCCGGTCTCCTTCTGGATCTTCTGGATGGTCTCGCCACCCTTGCCGATGACGGCGCCGATGAACTCGGCGGCGATGCGGATCTGGACGATGCGCGGCACGAACGGCTTGTAGTCCGCACGCGGCTCGCTGATGGTCTTCATCATTTCGCCCATGATGTGCATACGGCCCTGACGGGCCTGCTCGAGGGCTTTCTCGAGGACCTCATAGGACAGGCCGTCCACCTTGATGTCCATCTGGGTGGCGGTGATACCGTCAGCGGTACCGGTGACCTTGAAGTCCATATCGCCGAGGTGGTCCTCGTCACCGAGGATATCGGTCAGGATGGCGTAGCGGTCGTTCGGACGGGTCTCGTCGGTGATGAGGCCCATGGCCACACCGGCCACCGGCTTCTTGATCTTCACGCCGGCGTCCATCAGGGCGAGGCAGCCGCCGCAGACGGAGGCCATGGAAGAAGAACCGTTGGACTCGAGGATATCGGAAACGACGCGCACGGCGTACGGGTTTTCGGGAGCCATCGGGATGACGGGCTTGAGGGCGCGCATCGCGAGGTTGCCGTGGCCGATCTCGCGACGGCCGGGGCCGCGCTGCGGCTTGGCCTCGCCGGTGGCGAACGGCGGGAAGTTGTAGTGGAGCACGAACTGCTGGTCCTCCTGGATCAGCACCTCGTCCATCTCCTTCATATCCATCTTGGTGCCGAGGGTGACGGTCGCCAGGGACTGGGTCTCACCGCGGGTGAAGATGGCGGAGCCGTGGGCGCAGGGGAGGTAGTCCACCTCGCACCAGATCGGACGCACCTGGTCGCAGACGCGGCCGTCCAGACGGATGCCTTCGTCGAGGATCATGTTGCGCATGGCTTCCTTCTCCTCGGCGTGGTAGTAGCGCTCCACGAGCGGGGTCTTCTCCTCGAGCTCCTCCTCCGGAATCGTGGCGAGGAACTCCTCCTTGATGGCCTTGAAGCCCTCTTCACGCTCCTTCTTGGGCTTGGCGGACTTGGCCAGGGCGTAGCACTTGTCGTAGCAGAAGTCGTGGACCGCCTTCTTGAGCTCCTCGTCCTCCACGTCGTGGGGATAGTCGCGCTTGTTGACGTCGGTACCGAGCTCGTGCATGAGCTCCTTCTGCACGCGGCAGTGCTTCTTGATCTCTTCGTGGGCGAACTTGATGGCCTCAAGCATATCGTGCTCGCTGACCTCGTTCATTTCGCCTTCGACCATCATGATGTTCTCCTCGGTGGCGGCGACCATCAGTTCGAGGTCGGAATCCTTCATCTGGGAGAAGTTCGGGTTGATGACGAACTCGCCGTTGATGCGGCTCACGCGCACTTCGGAGACCGGGCCGCCGAACGGCAGGTCGGAAGAGGCGAGGGCGCAGGAGGCGGCCAGGCCGGCGAGGGCGTCGGGCTGGATGTCCTTCTCGGCGGAGATCAGGCTGATGTTCACAAAGACTTCCAGGTGGAAATCATCCGGCCACAGCGGGCGGATGGGACGGTCCACCAGGCGGGCGATGAGCACCTCGTAGTCGGAGGGTTTGCTCTCGCGCTTCATAAAGCCGCCGGGGAAACGACCCGCGGCATAGTACTTCTCACGGTAATCCACGGTGAGAGGCATAAAATCGGTGCCTTCCTTGACTTCTTCGGCACAGGTCACGGTGGCGAGGACCATGGTGCCTCCCATCTTGACAACGGCGGAGCCGGCGGCCTGCTTGGCCAGTTTGCCGGTCTCGATCTCGATCACGCGGCCGTCCGCGAGCTCGATTTTCTTTTTGATAACGTTCATTACTGTTTCTCTATTGCGTCTTTTACGTCTTCTATCAAAAAGGGGATGGTCCCGATGGGCACCATCCCCCAGTTGTTTCCTATCTGCTTATCGACGGAGACCGAGCTCCTTGACGATATGGCGGTATCTCTCAATGTCCATCTCCTGGAGGTAGTCCAGGATCTGGCGGCGCTTACCGACGAGGCGGAGAAGGGAACGACGGGTAACCACGTCCTTCTTGTTCTTCTTCACGTGCTCGGTAAGGTGAGCGATACGGTAGGAAAATAAAGCAACCTGACTCTCAGGAGAGCCGGTGTCCTTATTGGACTTCCCGTACTTCGCGAAAATCTCTT
>Ga0310786_10003977_pt1 | contig 20858 bp, 27 predicted proteins | sample AusTroGonzalo_MG_FD_203881 | JGI IMG/M metagenome (GOLD analysis project Ga0310786, IMG submission 203881) | Bovine rumen microbial communities from tropical cattle in Woodstock, Queensland, Australia - Gonzalo_03 (v2) (version 2) | ecosystem: Host-associated > Mammals > Digestive system >... | reverse complement strand
CGCCCCGATCACCGTGTCCCACTTCTTTCCGGAACGCCCTTCCAGTTCCCGGATCCGCGCTTCGTGATCGTTCAGCGTGTCACCCTGCGCGTCGATCTTCGTTTCGATTCTCGTGACGGTCATCTTGATCGTCGTCAATGCTTCGTTAATCATGATGATTTCCTGTTCCGGCATGCTGCTCACCTCAATTCCGTGTACTGCGGCTTGTTCGTGATGTATCCGGTTCCGCCCGCGTACGGGATCTGATACCACCCTGTACTTTGGCTTACGCCCAGCAGCGGGAACGTGTCGCCCCGGTGCGCGGTGCCGAGCTTCTTGGTCTCGGCGTTATCGCCCTCGCGCACCCGGACGTTTTCGCCCTTGACGTAGACAGTCTGCTCCGTCGGCTGCGGATCCTCCTGCAGCTTCGGATACCGCCCGAACTTTGTCCAGTAGCCCGCTTTCCGCTTACTCTTCACAACCCCGACGTCGCGGCCCATGCTCTCGATCTGATAGCCGCCCGTCACCCACGCGCCGACGTGCACGATCTGTTTTCCGTCGTCGTGAAATACGAGATCGCCCGGCTTCAGCTCTTCTTCCTCGATCGGCGTGCACAGCTTGTACAACCCTCTGCTCGATGCGTCTTTGTCGATCAGCTTCAGCGTCTTTAGCACCCAGTACACGAGGCCCGAGCAGTCGAACGCTCTGATCTCTTTCACGCCCACCGCTTTCCGCTTCCGGTACAGCTTGATCGCGCGCTCCGCGTTCTCTGCGCTCGTTTCCTTGCTGCGGATCCACGCCTCCGGGTCCTTCATCTCGCATAGGTTCTCTCCGTTTCCTCCCCATACGTAGATCCCGCGGTTCACCTGCGAGCGTAGGAGCTCTTCGAACTTCTCGATCAGTGTCATGTGTTCACCTTCTCTATGCGTTTTGTTTATTATCCAGCGCCGCGATCGTGTCCGCGACGTTGCGCTCCAGCGTGCCGAGCTCGATGCTGCCGTAATGCCCGGTTATCTTGTTGAATATCGCTTTCACAATGCGGATCCGTCTCGAGATCCCGAGCTGCGGATATGATACCTTCAGACTGTCACCGACGTCGATCTGCGTTTCGTCGATACCCATAGCCACGCCCGGCACGACCGCCGTCTCTATGCTCTCCTGCACTTTCGTCGGATTCTTCCCGAGCAGCTTTTTCGTGACCGCCGCTTCGATCTCCGCCCGCGTCGCTCCCCACTCTACCGCGTCGGATACATTGATCAGCATCCACCGCGTCGGCAGATCCGCGTCAAGAACGAAGTCCTCGACCGCTCGCTCCAGTGTCCCGCCGTTGTCGCGTTCTACGTACGCCCTGACGTGACTGATCTGTTCTCCGTTGTCCAGTACGCGCAGGAAGCTTAGCATGTTGAAGCCGTACGCGATGTCGAGGTCTCTGTCTACGCCTCGGCGGGCGCAGATGTATACGAGCTCGCGCTGCAGATCCGGCCGGTACTGGTATCTCGCGTCCCCGCCGAATGTCGCGAGCAGCGAGCCCTCTCCTGACGCGAACGCTTCCGACAGCATGCGGATCTGGCTGATGTTAAATACTATCGGCAGCGTGTTGTCGATTCCGTCGTACCAGATCCGCAGGATTCCGTTGCTCGTTCTGTAGTCGTTCAGTGCGTGGCAGGCGTTCTCGATCCCCGTCACAGACTGATTGATCTGACCGTTGAAAACGATATAGTTCATGTCGTAGCTGATGTGCTCCGCCGTGACCTTGATCGTTTTGTCGATCCTGTTCTCTACCTCGCGGATCCGGAACGGCTCGCCCACAGTGTCGCTCGGCCGCGCCTGCGTGAAGATGATGTTTCCTGACGCGAGCTTGTCTGCATTGAAGCCCTGCTCAGGATAGATCACTGAAAGCGTGAACTCGCCGTTCAGTTCTTCCGTGATCTCCGCCGACAGCGCGTCCGGCAGCGGGCCGAGGCCGTAGCCGGTGAAGTCTCGTTCGGTCGCTTCGAATATCTTCATAGCTTATACCACCGCGGATCCGCAAGGTATTTGATGTCCATGAGCTCGGACTGCAGATCGACCTCGCACCGATACGTGAACCGGCGCTTCAGCGTTCCCGTCATAGCGACGCTGTAATACGTCAGCACGTTTTCTACGGCACTCGTCGTTTTATGCTGTACGTATATGATCCCGCGCAGCATGTCGATCACGACCTTCCGGTCCGTGTTCCCCGCAGTGCACGTCAGCACGAGCGACGTAACCTCGCTTGTGATCGGATTTGTGATCGTTATGTGAAGCACCTCACCTTCGGGCACGGTCCACGCCGACGGCCAGATCTCGATCAGCGGGATGATGTCGTCGATGTATCCGTCGCCCTTCGGAAATCCTGTCCCGATGAAGAATGCTCCCGTCGCCCCAGCGTGAATTTCTCCCGTCTTCGTCTGCGGGATCCGGTCGTATCTCTGCGGGCCGCAGTCGAAGTTCAGCGTGCACCGTCCGAACGTGTTCAAGCTGTTCGCCCAGTCGTTTCCGCCTAAAAAGACCGCTTTCCGGAGCGCCGTCGTGTCGTACGTATCCGTCAGATCTTTCGGTTCGTCCGGCGTTAGTAGCCACGCCGTGATGTCCGCGATCCTTTTTTGCATGCCCGGTGTGCCCGCCTTGACGAACACATCGTACGGCTGGATCACGTTTCCGTAGCCGCCCTGCGGTATGAAGATCTTCCCGGACAGCCCCGGTACCTGATACGTGTTGTACAGTTTTTCCGGCGTCGGACGCGTCGGGTAGTTTTCCACGTACAGTCCGAAGCTCTCGCAATTATTGTTATTGAATGTGAAGCTCATTCGAGAATACCGCCTTTCTCTTATTTACTGCACGCTGCATCTTGATCATGATCAGATCCGTCAGCGCGTCGATGTTTGTTCCCGCCGTCGGGTATACGTTTACGCTTACCCCGCCGAGGTTCGTCGTGTTCGTCGTCGTCGTGTTTGTGATCGACGATGTCATAGCTTCGAACGCAGGCGTCATGCTGAACGCCGTGCTGAGTTTCGCCGGGTTCATCACGTCGTCCCAGCCCTTGATGATGCCGAGCGCAAGGTTTTTGCCGATCACGTTTTCTGTGACCTTCGACGGCGACGCGATCACCGCGACGTTCTTCATTGCCTGAATGCTGCCGCGGATCATTTTCTCGGCTTTCGCGTATACGTTATGCGATTCCTTTTCGATGCCCGCTTCGACGCCTTGCCCGAGCGCGATCCCGACCGCCTCCGCTTTGCTCCGGACCGCTCCCGTGCCGTCGCTCAGTGCTTTTGTCAGATCATTAAGATACTTTTGGTGGTTTACACTTTTGTAATATTCTTCCTCTTTCGCGCTCGCCTTGTCGTAAAAATACTCAACGTCGCCTGTCAGCTGCTTGATCTTCCCGTCCGCCTCGTCCAGCGTCTTCTTGCCTGCGTCGTATTCCGCCTGCATGTTTGCGATTTCTTTTTTATTTTTCTCTATTGCTACGGTCAGGTCTCCGACTTTCGGCATGATCTGATCGGCAGACGTCAGCCCGTACTTTGCGAGACTTTGCGTCAGCTGGTCCTGCGATATTTTGTTCGCATTATATTCCGACCGCAAATGTAAAAGCTCTCTCTGCTGCGTTTGCATGACGGCCGTTACCTCTTGCCGGTTTTGAATCGCATTTCCGAGCGCTTTGTTTTGCTGGCGAAGCTGACGCGTTTCGCCTTCGATCTGCGCTATTTGTTTCAGCGAGTCGCCTGCGGCAGCATAGTATGCTTCCGCTTCATATCGCGCCGACAGTGCTTTAATGTTTTCGCGGATCTCCTGAGTGTTTAGATTCCACTTCCCGGTTTCTTCGTCGATCTTCAGCCCGAGCTCCGGATACAGCTCTTCCAGTTTGTTTACCGCCGTCTGCAGTCTTTCCGTGTCCTCCGCCGTCGGGTTCGTCTTTTTCGAAAGTTTATCAAAGATCTGTATCCAGTACTCCGCTTCCAGCTGCTTCGCGTTCAGGTCGCCGATCGAGCCCGATATCCTCTCGTACCGTCCCGGAATCTCTTTCAGTTTCCGACTTAGTTCCTCGATCTTTTCGATCGCTTCCTGCGTGCCTTCCGTCAGCAGCGACTGGGCGAAGGATTTTTCGAAGCTCTTTCCGATCTGCGGTATTGACTGGACCAGTCCCTTAAGGATCGCCCAGCCCATTTCGATCCCCGCCTTCGTCAGCTCCGGCAGGTTTCCGAGCAGAGATCCGATCGCTTTCCCGAACTCCTGCGCGTACTTCGGCATGTTCTTGATTATTTTGTCTTTCAACCGCTTCAGCGACCGGGAGATCCCGTCGATCAGTGCCGAGACGTCTCCTGTCTGCGTGAATTTCTGAAAAATCTTGACTACCTTTTCCAGTTCCGGCAGCACCGCGATCCCGATCTTTGCGCCGAGCGTGTTCTTGATCGCGTCCCACGTCAGTCCGAGACGGTCCATTCCGTCGTTGACCTTGTTTAATCCGTTCAGCGTGTCTTTGTCGAGTACCGCGCCGACGTCGTGCGCTTCTTTTTTCATAGCGTCAAGGTCTTCCGCGCTCGTCTCGATCAGCGGGTTCAGTTCCGCCGCCGATTTTCCGAAAATTTCCATTGCCGCCGCGTCGCGCTCCGTCGGGTTCTCGATCTCCCGCAGTGCGCCCAGCACTTCGTTGAAGACCTCTTCGCTGTCGCGCAGCTCGCCGTTTGCGTCCGTGATCTCTATTCCCAGATCCGCGAACGCCTGCGCCGCCGTCTTATTCCCGTCACGCGCGCTGTCCATGTTGCGCTTGAGCTTGGTCAGCGAGCCCGTGATCGTTTCGAGATCCACGTCGACGAGCTCCGCCATGTATTTATATTCCTGCAGCGTGTCCGTTCCGAGTCCCGTCGTGCTGTTCAGCGTGTTGATCTCGTCTGCGTATTCTGCCGCGCTCTTCACCGCTTCGATGAAGAACTCGCCCAGTTCCTGCACGATCTTCTTCGTGATTTCGAGCCCCTTCTTGATCGCGTCGCCCGCAAGGTTCGCCTTCAGCACGTCTCCGAATACAGACGTCTTTTCGCCGGTCGCGTCTTCCGCCGCGCCGAGATCCTTGACTTCGGTCGTTGTGTCTTTGGTCTGACCTTCGAGATTCGCAAGCCCGGTCTTTGCTTTCGCGAGCTGTTCTTTCCACTTCAGCGTTTCCGTGCTGTTCTCGCCGGTCTGCTCCGTCGATTTCTTGACCGCGTCTTCCAGCTTTTCGACCAGCTTGCGCTGCGCCTCGATCTGCTTGTTGAGCTTTTCCGTGACGTCTGCCGCTTTTTTCTCATTGGTCGCGTCGTTCTTGAACGCTGCCGCCGCCTGATCCGTTTCCGCTGCGAGCGTCTTTGTCTCTTGTATGATCGATTTCAGCTCCCGCCGGTATTCCGCTTCGCCGTCGATCCCGATTTTCGGCCCGATATTTACCGCCATTTATATTCACCTCACTCCAACGCGAGCATTTCTTCCTGACTGAGTTTTTTCTTTTTTGCGACCTCTTCTGCGAGCCCGTGATAGATCGCGTCGCAGGTCATGAGGTCCTGAAGCTCGCCGAACGGCGTGTTCAGGACGTCTTCGTCATCCATGCCGTGACGTCTTCCGAAAAACAGATACCACGGCAGCGCTTCCTCGATCGTGCGTTTGCCCGTGCCGCGCTTTTTTGCAGCCTCGCGGCCCTTTTTCGTCGGTTTCGAATTGATCTTGCCGTGATAGTCGCGGTCGAACGTCTCCGTGATCGACGCGACCATATGCGAAAAAAAGAGGTCGTCGGCGCCGATCGCGTCGATGATCTCTTCTATTTCCACGGGCTTCGCCGCCCGTCCCTTGTGCCGTTCGCTTTCCGTATAGCCGTCCGAGAGGATCTTCACGATGCGGATCACGTTCCGCACGGCCTCGACCGCGTCCCCGTGCAGGATCTGTCCGATCTTCGTGATGTCCTGCTCCGGGCAGACTTTTTCCGTCTCGATCGCCGCCGCGACCGTCAGCCGTAAGCCGTACTCTTTTCCGTTGATCCGCATCCTTTGATCCCTCCCTGATTCGTTACGGCGTGATGTCAAGCGCCGCCTTCAGTGCCGCTTCCGCAAGCGCTTCGCTCGCGTACTCGTTGCCGAGCAGACGCCAGCAGTGCTTTGCGCTGTCATCGCGCATGACGTTTGCCGTCAGCTCCTGGGTCTGCCAGTCGATCTCGTCTTCCTGCGTAGCCGCGTCGTCGCCGAACATCTGGAACTTGCACTTCTTGAGCACCACGGGCACCCAGCTCGTGACGCCCTCTTCCATGTAGCGCTTGATGTAGCCGATGCCGACATACGGGATCGCCGTATCGTCATCACACGCGACCCAGCCGTCGCCGTCCGCTGCCGGAAGACCGTAGATCAGCCGCGCAGCCGTGCGCTTGAGCCCGTCGTTGACGAGCGTTACCGTGCCGCCGCCGAAGGTTCCGGACGCGTCCTCCGCGACCACGTTGTCGGCGTAGAATTTGTTCTCGTCAGCTGCTTCGATGTCAAGCGTAACCGATACGCCGCGCGCGAGCAGCTGCCCGCTCGTGTACGATACGACCCCGCCGCTTTCGCCATAAAGTGCAACATACGGTTTCGAATAACCGGTGCACACTCTTCCTGCTGCCATATGTTTTATCTCCTTTTATCTCATGTTTGTTTGTGTGTCTGCGTCAAAGCGCGCCGCCATTGCCGTTACTGCCGGGCCCTCTGCCGCTTTGACCGTCCTCGTGACAAACGGGATCTTTGCTCGAACAGACGTCCCGCTGTTTACCGCCCGCGCGATCAGCGCGTTCGGCTGCCCGTTCGGGTATTTCGGCGACCTTGCGCCGTTGTATCCGGTGAATCCGAGCTTCGTGTTTATAAAGCCGTTCGCGTTTGTCATCTTTGCGAGCCCTATACCTGCGAGTAACCCTGCCTTTTGCGTTGCTGTCACGCCTCGCAATGGCAGCTCCGTCACCCTGTATCTGTTTGTAATAACAGGGAGCGCCGATATCTGGGCGATCGCTTCGTGCAGCACGGCCGCCGCGCCGTCATATACTGCGCGCTTGATCATGCCGACGGCCTTGTTGCTCATTTTGCTGAGCTTTTCCTCATACTCGTTCATTCCCTGAAATTGCAAAGTGGCCATTTCTCCGCCTCCGATCAGGCGCTTGTGTAATCCGTTGCGTATGCTCCGTAAAATGCGCCGTTCTGATACAGGACCGCGACCTGCATACCGGTATATCCTGTTGCGGTTTGTTCGGCGGTATAATCACTGATACCTGCCGGGAGCATGGCCTCAAACAGAATCTCCGTCATGTTGTTTTGGTCTTCTCTGACACGCGTTTTACGCAGCCAGTACCATACTTCAGATACCGTCTCTTCCCAGTATTTCAGGCAGAAGATCATATCCCGCGTTTTGGCGTATTCGAGGATTTTTTCCCGCTCTCCGTCCGCAAAGGTGACTTTTCTGTATGTATTCCCGCCTGCCGTAACTTCCTGGGTCCCGATCACATGCAGCATGATCGGCAGTGATTCGATGATCTCTTTCTTCGCGTTGTTCATGGTGTCCACATACCTCCATTCAAAATGCAGATAGCCGGTCTCCGGCTCGAACTGGATGCTCTCCATGCGGAACCAGACGCCGAGTGCGCGCATGGCGTCCTCGACGTCTTCCGTCGGATCCGGATTCGCGGCTTTTACGAACACGTCCACGTACCCGGTCAACATCTTTTCCGCGACCGGGTCCGCGTCCGCTTTCAGCTCGCTCTGACCGTCTGCCGTGACGACGCCGTAGCCGTCCGCCGGAGCTTGGCTCCACGACCATTCGGTGAACGGGATGTCCGTCAGTATGTTCAGCGCATCTACAAGTCCCGCGATCTTCATCGGTCGACCGTCACCTCCTCGACCGTCAGCTCGATTCCCTGATTGCGCCGGTACGTCCGGAGGATCCTGTACCGCGTGCCGTTGTATTCGCAGATCTTCTCGCCGTCGTAGTCTGAATAATCCGACAAAGCAAAAACGAACTGCGGCTGCAGTCCGTTTGCCATCGCCTGATACGCTTCGTTCATGCCGACAGAGCGGACCGTACAGTATACGGTCCGCCCGGTCTCTTTCGGTTTGTCAGTGACGCCGTGCGCTTTCGGATCCTCGGCGATCAGCGTCAGCACGTCCCGGAACATCATGACGGTGACACCTCCCAGTTCGTGTACCCCGTCGCCGTCCGGAGCTGGCCCTTCTGCATGTCGTACGCTTTGCTGAGCCGGTCGAACTCGTCGTCGGAAAGGCCGAGAAAATAGAGCATGCAATAAGTCGTGATCGCCTGCTCGCAGATCGCGTCAAGCGTCGGCGGGAGGACAACCCCTGCGATCTGCAGGTCCGTCTTCGCCGCGTCGATCAGCTGCTGGATGCGCGCATCATATGCGTTGGTTGTGATCCGAAGCGCCAGCTTCACTTTTTCAAGCATTTTTTTCTCCTTTCGACCTTGCGGTCTTTGTGTTATCCTCAATAGACGGATAGTGGGCGTTTACTCTATCCGTTCTGGATAACCCGATGCAGCAGACGCGGTGTAGGGATCAGGATTCCAATTAAAGCACTTACCCGGCATAACAGTGTATGTCTCCGACTTGCTGTGATATTCGACCCCTTGCACGTTCACAAGCGTGTTCGTGTCCGTTCCGAACTGAATCAGCACAGAACCCGCAACGAAAGCATCGTGAATCTCTTGCCAAGTCTTATCAAGCGTTCCGTCCGTGTCCGTCACCACAAGCACGCCGCCGCCCGAGCCACCGCCGAAATAGGTCGCGGCGTCTGCCACGATACCTTTGGCAATGAGGTCAGTAGCAAGAGCGTCATCGATGTCGAGGACGCTCTTCTCATCCATCGTGATCGTACCGTTCGACCACGTCTGCAGTGCAACGACTTTCATGCATTAGTCTCCTTCCGGGATCGCGACGGTGCAGAGCTTGCCCGGTGCGGTCAGTCCGATTGCGGCAAGCATTTCGCCGAGGATCTCGACCATGTTTCTCTTTTTGCCGGTGTACGGGTCGATGATGAACTCGACCTGATCGCCCGCCGGGAAGTTCGCCTGAACTGCACTCAAATCGCCGACGATCAGCCACTTCTCACCCGCCTCTGCGTCGCCGACTGCCGGGAGATGGCTGTTATACAGCACCGGCAGGTTTTCGTACGGGTCGACCGCGTAATTCGCGTTCAGTTGCGCCGACTTGAACGCTGCATGCGTTCTGCGGTTCATGACGATCACGGGCTCCGCGTTGTCGTCTTCAAGCTCGCCGAGCGCCTGCGCGACGATGTCCAGCGTTACCGCTGCCGCCTCGATCACCGGTACACCCACCGCCGTCGTGTCCGACGTCGTCGGTGCGCCCGTGATGACGCTGATCACTGCATAACAGAGCAGCGCCATGATCTTGTTTTCGAACTCGTCCATGATGTAGTCGATGAACGCCTGTCCGCGGAGTTTCATCGCCTGCTTGGATACCGAAATAGTTTTCTTCAGCGACGCGGCGACCAGCTTTACGGTTCCGATAATCAGTTCTTCTTCTTCGATGTCTTCCGCGCCTTCCTCATGCACAACTGCTCCCGTCGAGGATACCTCGAAACTTTCCTCCAGATTGCCCGGCGCATACGTCCGGCGGATACGGCGCAGAATCTCGTTGTTTTCCCACAGCGCATGAATGCGGTCTCCGACCATCGTCGGGACCGGCACCAGCCCGTCGCCTTCGCCGATGTTCGCGTCGAGCGCGTTGTCTGTGAGGATTCTGCGGCATTCCTCATATTTTCCGGTTTTGAAACCTTCTACCCATGCGTCAACATAGGCAGGGGACTTGCGGATTTCTTTCATATCCATCTTGTTCTGTTTCCTTTCTTCGGTAAAGATTTTGATCGGTTCGCCCTCGCCTGCGGCTACGAGCTTTCTCATCTCCGCGCGCTTCGCTTCCTCCGCGCGACGGTCTTCTTCGGCAGCGCGCAGCGCGTCTTCTTCCGCCTGCTGCTCCGCCCGGCGCTGCTCCAGCTCCGCGTTGATCGCCTTCATCTCGGTCTCGATCGCGTCGAGATCCGCGTCCGGCTTTTCCGCTTCCGCTGCCAGCACTCCGCGGCGCTCGTACAGCTCCGCGTCGGTTCTTTCTTTCAGTTCTTCCATGCGTTTTTATACCTCCGCCAAAATTCGGATCTTCTGCACCCGGCGCGCCCTTCTTCGGGCGTCGATCTCCTGACGTACTGCGTCGATCACTCCGTCGACGTACTTCCGCGCCGTAATACTGGTCGCCTCGTTCGCGGGCAGCGATACCGCGCTCACGTCATACAAGCGACTTATGTCAAGGATCGTACGCAGGACGCGTACTTCTCCCGTTTCCTGATTTTCCTCGATCTCCCGGCGATCCTTACGGACCCGGAAGCCGATGCTCATTTTTGTTATGTACCGCCCGGCGATCTCGTTGTAGATCTCCGCGCCGAGCGCCGTCCCTCCGAGGTCCGCCCGGATGAACAGTCCTTTTTCGTCCGGTCGCACTGTCAATGTGTCGTTCGATACTCGCGCCAAAACCCTGCCTTCGTGATCGAATTGTAAAATCGTGTCGCTCAGATCCGTATTGTCGAACGCGTGACGGTCGACCTGTTCATAGAACTTGATGCCGTCTTCCTCCCAGAGCAGAAACGGCTCGTCGAAGATCGACGCATAGCCCTCGACGATTTTTTCGCCCGCCGGGAAGACCGGCGTGAACGCTCTGAATTCGCGGCCTTCCGCGATCCTTTGTTCAATCGTTTTCATTCGTCTGTCCTTTCTGTCATATTGATGTACTCTGCCCGGATCAGCATCTGATCGCCGTCGTCGACCGGCGGCAGGTTCCAGATCTGCCTTATCTCGTTCCGCGTCATGAGACCGCGATCCATCATCTGCGCGCTGACCTGCAGCTTGTCGTTGTTGGTCATATACTGCAGCCGGTTCGACGTCAGCATGAATTCTGCGCCCTGCGAGCGTTCACGCGGTGAGAAAAGCATGCCGCAGATGACGTCCGAAAACTGCACGGAGAACCACTCGATGCAGCCCTCGTAAAACGCGCTCCATGCGTCGCCGTACGCTTCGTTCTTCAGGATCGCTTCGTTCACGCCGAAATACTCGAAGCAGCCGTCACGGATGACCTTCAACGTTTCCGCGTCCGCGACGAACGGCTTTGCGTCGAGCTGTTTGACGTCTTCCATTGTGTTCGGCCAGAGAAGCACGCCGCCCGCCTCTGCGTCCGCCGAGAAGTTCAACTCCGAGAAGCGCTTCCGTTCGTTCGCAAGGTCTTCGTCGCTCGACCAGTTGATGAGTTTCGCCATGAAGCGATAAGCCGCGCCGTTTTTGACGCCTGCCTTGATACCTTGGTTTTCGATTGAGATCAGGTCCAGCGTCGGACGCAGCGCTTCGTTACCGCTTCCCTTCAGATCGTCCTCGTATTGGAACCGCGTCAGGATCCCGACGCGGTTCAGCTCGATCGCCGCCCACTCGCCCCAGTGGAATTTGTAACGCAGCCACGGTTCGCCGCCGTACGCGACGACCTCGCAGCGGGAGGGGAGCAGCGGCCACAGTCCGACCGTTTCGCCTTTCTGATTCAGGATCGGTACAATGATCAGGTTTGTTTCCGCATACAAAATGGTTGCACATCTATAAAGCATCTGCGACCATGTATACAGACTGTTCGGCGTTTTTTTCAGCGCGTTCACCGTCACCGGCTGCGCTGATCCATTGAACACCGGCTGCAGTTTCGCAACGTGCCGCGCGATCGCGTCTATACATTCACGGACGAGCTGCGCTTCATAAATATGCGCGTCGAACGACCGGAAGCTCGCCTCGCGGCCTGTCAGCATGCGGTAGCCGCCCTGATATCTGCCCTGCGGCGGTTTTTTCCACCGTCCAAAGATTTTCTCAAATAGTCCCGCCATCATTTACCTCGATTTCTTAATCGTTCTCCGATCTCGGCTCCGTACTTTGCCCGCATGGTCATTGCGTCGAGCAGCGCCGCGCCGCCGTCTATGCGCGCCCTGCGCGTGATCTTCGTCGGCTTGACCCGGTTCGTCTCAATGTCCGTTTTTAATCCCATGTTGAGCAGATGCGACTGCAGCAGCGCGTTGTCTCCGATGTCGATCCGCCCGTCCTTCAGCGCTCCTTCGGTCTCCTGTATGACCGGCGTTAGGTTCGTGCCCTGCCATACGTCGTCGCAATGGAACGCGCTTTGTTTCAGCGCCGCGATCAGATCCGCCGCGCTGTACCGGTCGTAGCCGATCTTCAGCGGGTAGATCTGATATCGCTTCACGAGCTGATCGAACCAGATGAACACGTCGTGCCAGTCGACGATGTGATCGCCGGACAGCGACAGAAATCCGCGCTGGATCATGACGTCATACGGGACCTTGTCTTCCTCGATCGCTTCTTTCAACCGTTCGCGCGGCATCCAAAAGTGAGAGATCACATACAGCCGCCCGCCGCGCTCGATCACGATGCACGCGCTCGTCAGGTCGACGCGCTGCGAAAGATCGATCCCGCCGACGCAATAGCAGCCCTTGAAATCCTCGAACCGCAGCGGCGCGCCGGTCGCCCTCGCGACGACGTCATATTCGAGCCATGCCGACGCTTTCCCGGTGCGGATGCAGCAATACTTCCGCAGAAACTCCTGTTTCTTCGTGATTGACGTTTCTGCGACGGCGATCTCGTCGATCATGTAATCGATCGGGACGCTGACGCCGAGATTCGGCATGCTCTTTTTGAGCTCCGATAGACTGTTCCATTTCTCCGGGTCGTCGATCGTGTACAAAAACGGCGCGAGATGCTTTTCCTTACTGTTCCCGAGTAAAAGCGCCTGCGACCGTCTCAACAGTTCGTCCCAGATCCCGTCTGTTTCGTAACCTTCCGTCGAGATCGACAGGACCAACGGCTGACGCCGGGCACCGAGCGCCGACGTCAGATTTTCGTAAAAACGGATCCCTTTCACGCCCGGCCAGTTTGCAATTTCGTCGCATACGGCCAGATGCGGGTTGACGCCGTCGCTGCGCTTTTCCGAAAAGCATATCGGCTGCGCCGTCGCGTTCGACTGCGCGACGTAAATATCGGACCGGCGCTTTTTTGAGATCCGTTGCAGCTCCGGCTCCTTGTCGATCATCTGCCAGAAGGCGTTATAACAAAAGCTCGCTTGTTCCAGCTTGGTCGCCGTGAAATATATCCGCGCGCCGTACTCGCCGTCGGCGAACGTCATGTACGCGGCGATCGCCGCCGCTTCGAGCGTTTTTCCCTGCTTTTTGGCTTCTTCGCAAACGACCTCTCGAAATTGCCGGTATCCGTTTTCGTCGACGATCCCGAAGATCACGGCGATCTTTGCTTTCTGCCACGGCTCCAGCACGATACGTCCCGGCGCGAGGCGGCCTTCGTGGTGCCTGCAGAACTTTTCGATGAAGCGGATCGCCTTCTCGCCCTTCCGGGCGTCATAAAAAAAGAGCTTGTCTTCAAGCCCTTTGATGACGTATTCGTACCATAGTCGGATCCAGCGCCCGACCGTCTCCCGCCCGTCTTTGATCCGCTGATAATAGTCGAGGATCGGATCCGTCATTTTTTGTACTCGTTGTTGAATTCGTCGAGCTCGCTCATCTGCTTCGGCGGGGTTCCGATCTTGGTGATAATGTCGAGCAGCGTTGCGGCGGTCCGGTTCGCGCTTTCGGCATGCTTCGGCAGTTCCTTGACGAGCGGGTGCACATACTGGTTTTCCTTGTCGGCGACGTAGCTTTTCGTTGTTGTCAGCGTTTTTGCCGCCTTGATTTCTTTCCGAATTTCCGCAATAACGATCTGTTGATCCTGATACTGTCTTGCCGCCGCGACGAACAGCGCGTTCTGATCGACGCCGTACGATTTCGCCATTTCGATCAGATGTTTATATACCGATTTCGGGTTATATCCGTTTGCCATCGTCGAAGTCCTTTCTTTTTCGTCTAAAACCGTCCGAAAAAACACACGCGCGCCTACGCGGGGCTTTTCGCAGGGTCAGCCGCCGGTAGTCAATTTTTGACGACGCGATCGGCGACGGGGGGTATCAGATTTCCGCGAACGTCGAACACGTAGCGCTTTTTATGCGCCGTATGCTCGACGTTGTGACAGTCGAGGCATACGAGCTCGAGGTTCGCGAAGTTCAGCGCGACCCGCGGATCGTTTATATTCCGCGGCGTCAAGTAAACTTTATGATGGACGATCTCTCCGGCCTTGATCAGACCGCGCTTCCTGCAGCGTTCGCAAAGTCCGCCGACGCTTTGCTTGTACGCGTCCCTGCACGCATGCCAGGCGTCCGAATCATAAAACGCTTTTGCGTAGTCTTTTGCCATGTCCAAAACGGGTGAGACCGGCGGTCACCACAAACGCCGGTCTCAGGAGGATAATAAGAGGATGTCCGCTGCCGGATCTGCTCTATCCGACACTAACAGTATACCCCTTATTGTCTGTCATAAACTGTCATCTTTCAAGATCATTAGCGCCTGCCCGTGCTTTCTCCAGATGTGGTCGACCGAATAGTTCATCAGGATCGCGATCTGATTCCACGATCTGCCGTCGATATATCTGTACCGCAGCAGCATCCGCATGACAGGATCTTCGATCGCGTCGATCGCCTTCTCGATCTTCAGCTGTCTCTGCAGCAGCTCGCGTATCTTCTGCTCATAGTGATCGCGGAGCGCGAACAGTTCAGTCGCCGCTCGCTCCTGCGCCGATCCGCGCTCCGTCGATGCCGCGCCCGGTAGTCCCGTCAAGTGCGGGGTGCGCGGGGAATACATCCTGCTGTTCAGTTCCCGTATGTTACCCTCGATCTGTGCTATCTCGGTCTTGATATGCTGATACGATCTTAACTCCTGTTTCGTCATCTCTGCCTCTCTGATGCAGTGGACAATGTGGACAGCCGTTCCGCCTGCCCGACATTGACCACTGCTTGATCTTTGTGGACAGTGTGGACAACGCCATGCGTTGCCCGACACTGACCACCGCTTTTACTACGACTACTGAAAACAATGACCGGATGATCGGTTATAACTATAAATGCGACCTTTGGTCGTAAAACTTTACACATCTACAAGGCTTATCCAAAAGCCCGCCGCTTTTGGATGTCTTCTTTATATATTTGAATCTGTAAAATCCGTATTCCGTCTTCTCGCTTTCGACGAGCTCGTATCCCTTCGGCGCGATCGGCGGATGCTCTAAGCTGTACCAGCGCTTACATTCGACCGGATCCTCTTCGACCGGACGCCGCGCGTTCTTCGTCATTTTCCAACGCTTCCCGCCTTGCTCGGGCGACCAGTGGTTGAACAGATAATTTGCGAGCCCAGTGTAGTCCGGTCCGTGATCAACGCCGTCGTACCGGCAGTTCTCGCGCAGGTGCTCGATGCGGAAGATCCGCCCGTCGGTCCACTTCTCCTTGATCGCCTCTTCCGGCACGCCGCTTGATACCATATGCATATGAAAACGATGCGTCGTCTTTCCCTGTCCGATGTAAGCGAAGATCACCGCGTCCGGATATGCCCGCTTCAGCCGCCGGATATACAGGTCGCGGATCTTCTTCATCTCCGCAAAGCTGTAGACCTCGTGCTCGTCGTCGAGCGTCAGCGTCGAATACAGAGAGGCAGGGGAGAAGTTCTCATTGAAAAGCCGGACGTGCAGCCGCCTCGAAATGTCGAGGCGGTGCTTCGCCCGTTCTTCCTCTGATCTGAATCGGATCCGCGGCGTCAGGATCCTTTCGCCGCTGCGTCTGATCCTCGGCAGGATATAAACCTCCTGCTCGCACACAATGCCCGAAAAGATCCGTTTCTTGATCAGCATGTTACTCTCCTAAAATCTGTGTCTTGATGGTCTGAAGCTCTTCCGGGTTCAATATCTCGATATGAGACGGCAGCAAGACGATCCGGTCCGGCGAGCTGCGGTTCATGATGTCTTCAAAGGTCCTGCGCTCTTCTTCCCTCGACCATACCATCCTCCTCATGTATACGGTCGTCCCGGACTTCTCGCTTGCGCCGCGCTCGATCTGATCCGCGGCCTCTTTCACTTCGTCCACGGTTATTCTGATCTGTGCCTTTCTCACAACGATTCCCGCCAGCTTTTGTATCAATTCATTCTCTTTCGCAAGCGCTTCTGCGGCTTCGATCAGCAGCGTATAATCACATCCGTTGTCAGCTGCGAAGCGCAGGTCCGCTTCTATTTCTGCAAAGTCCCTCATCTTTCGCCGTTCCACCTTTTCTTCTCTGTTTCCATTGCTGCTTCGATGGAATCCTTTTCTCCCGCCTCTGCATCTCTGTCATACTCTGTTCCTTTTGTCCTGCATCCGCATTCTTCACAAACGACTAAAACTGTCGGAATTGTAAAGATCTCGTACCTGTCTTCCGCTGTGTGTATTTCAAATCGCGCAAGCCCGCCACAATGTTGGCACTCTTCTAAATCTAATTCTTCTTTTGTTCTCTTTTTCATGATTGCCCCGCAGTCAGGGCAATAATCAGTTTGCCGGTATTCATCACCGCATTTCAGAATTGCTTCACCACCGCATCTCGAGCATACAACGCATCCGTCCTCGTCTTTCATCCAGTACGCTGTTTCTCTGTGGTTTACGCTATTTAGCGCCCCGATTCTCTTTCTCGCGCTCGCAAGTTCCCTTTTCGCTGTACCATACATCCCTGCAAGCTCCCGAAACGCGCGTTCGCATTCCGCAGCAATAAGCGCATGCTTCGTGTTTGTTTCGTTGTTTTCAAGGATCGAATCGTTGTAGATGTCCTCTAACTTTGTAATAATTTCTTCAAATCTATTCATGCCAATCCCTCCAGTTGTCCCTCCGGGATCCCGGTCGCGCGCTTGAACGTAGCGACCGCCCGGCGGCGTTCCCTCTCCACGAAGTCCGACCACTCCGCGCCGGTCTCCGCGATCTTGTATCCGCCCGCTCTCGTGTTCGATACGATCCGCTTCCCTGCGCGCCGCGCCTGCTCGATCAGTTCCCGGACGTGCCGGTCGCTGTATCCCGTCAGCCGCACGAGCTCCGCCCGCGATATGAAGCGATCGGCCGGTATCAGCTTTACGATCTCGTGCATGGCGTCCTCCTACTTCAGCGGGATCAGCTCGTAATCGTCGTAAATATTCGGATAGAAGATTCCGACCCAGACGTTTCGCTGCATTATTTTTCTGTATGACAGATCTTCATTCCACTCTTGAATCTCTTTGATAAGCTCCTTTTTCCCGACGTCGTTGTCATTTTCGTAGTATTCATTTTCATACTGTGTTACAAGCGATCCGTATCTGACGTCAAGTGCCGCAATGTCTCCTTTTAGTCCGATATATGCGAATGCAAGGACGAAGAGCATGATAATCAAAACCATTCCTGAAACAACAGCCGCGATCGCCGCTACCAATGCCCCCGCTCCGAATTCGTCTTTATGGTTCGCAATAATCGCTGTTATCAGTGTCCCCACGAACACGAGTAAAGTAATAACAAATAACATTCTTTTTCCTCCTTTTTTTTGCGCTTCAGCCCCGCCACCGCATCAGCGCTGTTACCGCGCGCACTCTGTTTGCGCAGCTCCCGCACGCTTCCCGTGCTCTGTTGGCGCGGATCGGAGGATTCGAACCTCCGGAGCATTGCTGCTCAGCGGTTTAGCAAACCGCCGCTATCAACCATCTCTGCCAGATCCGCATGTTGTACCGTATCAGCGACCATTCCCGCACGTCCATCAACTTCTCTTGCCCCTTCGACCTTCCGTTCTGATCTTTCTTCGGTGCGTCATAGCATGCCTCTGACGCTGCGCATTTCCCGCAAACGCGGAGCGCTTTTCCTCCGGTCGATTGTTCCGGAAGCTCCTGCAAGTCTTCCCCGTAATTCTGTCCTTCAACATCCCATAGCCGCATTCGTCAGCTTCGCGACCGCGCGCTGCAGATCCCGTATGTTGCAAATCTTTCCGGTAAAGATCTTTACCACCTCAGTTTCTCTTACAACGAAAGCGACCTCTCCGTTAAACGTGATTTCTTTCACGTGGCGGTCGACGTTGTTCGCAAGCTTTGTGATCTCTTCGAACGTCTGCATGATCCGTTTGACCCACTCTTCCGCCCGGCGCTTCTGTTCCTCTTCTTCGCGCTTGCGCTCGTTCATAATGTCAACCAGTGGATTATTTTCAAGTGTGACCGGCGCGCCTTTGTACATAGGCCGCTCTTTCGCCCGTTTTGCCTGCGCGTATGCTGCTGCGATGCCGAAAAATTCTCCGCTCATCCCTGCGCCTCCTTTGTCAGTTTGTCCGCTGCGCCTGCGATCTGACGCCGCAGATCTTCGCTTTGTTCGGTGCGCGCTTCGGCGTCCTTTTTCTGCTCTTCCGCTTTCTGCAGCTTCGTCGCAAAAGCAAGCGCGTCGGCTGCGTGGTCGCCGCGAAGCTGCTCCATGTCCGCGACGTGCTCCAGCTCCGCCTGCGTCTGCCCCTTGCTCATCCGGTCGATGATCGCGTCCTTTTTATCGATCCTCCGCTGCAAGCTCCGGATCTCCTCCATCCGCGGCATGTATACGAACAGGAGCACGCCCAGGATCACAACCAGCGCGAGCAGTACCGGAACCGTAAACCACGGATTTTCAAAGATGCTTTCGCTCGCTTCCGTGGCCGTTACGCTTTCGAATAAGATTTTCATAGATACCTCCGAATGAATCTCCTGATCGTCTCTCTGTCTTCTTCCGGTGCCGCCTCGATCGTCGTCTGCAGGGCCTTCTTTATCACCGGCAGCGCCTTTTGATAATCCCCGCGCATTCTGTCATAGCGCGCCTGTATTCCGCTTTCCGTCGCAAGTCCGCCGAGCATTCGCGCGATCTTATAGTACGGCGTGCCTTTCATTCGCTCTTTCCAGATCTTTCGCTCGTCGTCGTCCGTGATCTTGTAATGCGGTTTTCTGCCTGTTCTGCTCTTGATCTCGCCGACGTCTTCCCCGAGCGCCTGCAGCTTTTTCACGACGTCTTCCTTCGTCCGCGCGTTCAGCTCCGCAATTATCTTGATCTGCTCGCCTTTGTCTGCCGCCCGCCGCCACGACCGCCGGATCTCGTCGTCGGTCATGGCCCATTTGTCAATCGGTTGCATCTTCCGTCGCCTCCGGACAAAAGTCCCCGACCTCGTCATAGCTTACCGTGCCGACGTCCCGGATCGAAAAGGCGACGTACCCTTCGCGCAGGCCCCATCCGGAAATCACATAATCGATCTGATACAGGTGATCGTCGATCTCGTGTCCGCACGGGACGAACGATCCGGACAGCGCGTCGTAGTCCGTCGCCGTGAAGCGTACGTAGTCCCCGCGCTGGTAGCCGCGGTCGTTCCGTCGGATCTCGAAGGTCTTCTCGCCGTTCAGTACGGCGTCGCAAAAATTGACGTTCAGTTTGATTTCATGCAGTCTCATTTGTCATCCTCCTTAATCGGCTTAAAGCATTCGTGTTGTCCTGAAAAGAAATCCGTCTCTTCCTCTGACGCCTCATACCCGAGCGATTCGATCACCTTATACAGACGATCGATCTCTTCGCTGATTTGTCCGTCTTCCGGCCGCAGTTTGTCTTCGTCGTATAAGAGTCTTACGAATACCGCGAACAGCGCGACGTTCTTCGGATCGTTGGTCCACCCGTCCGTCATTCCTTCTTTTCTGCAAAACGCATCACATGTCCTCGAAATTGCATAGCCGCTCAAGAAATCACACTTAAAGATCTCCGCAGCTTCTTTCTGGACTTCCGGCGACATCGTTTTCCCGGCGCGGATCCTGTCGGCGATAAACCGACCGATGCGATCGTAGATTGATCGACAGACGCCGTGCACCCTTTTTTCCTTTTCTGCAGCGATCTCCTTCAGTTGGTCCTGTTCCTCTTTTTTCCGGTCTTTTTCCTCGCTTGTGTAGTACAGCGCTGCGCCGCCGCTACCCTTCCTATAGAAAATCTTTGCGTCAGAAGGAAACGTTCTCTTTTTGAAATCCTCGATTTTGCTGTCGTCCGACAGTTCCTTTTCCAGCACATATTCGGATATCCACCCTGCATAGTGCTTTCCGTTGACGCTGTCTGTTTCCTCCGCGGGCAGCTTTTTCACGACCTCGACGATGCGTTCCTGCTGCTTCTTTTCGTTGATCGCTCTTTTGGCTCTGTCGATCTCCAAATCAAAACTTTTTGTACCGGCTGCCGCAAGGCATTTCGCCTGCAGCTCCGGATCCTCGATCTTCTCGATCTTTTCGAGGTCAAACAGCGACGCGCCGCGTTTGAACGCTTTCGATAGCGCTGTCTGATCGTACGCCGCGAGCTTCGCTCTGCGGCGGACCGTGCTCTCCGAAAGACCCGTCCGGTCCGCGATGCTCTCGAAGTCCTCGCCGAGATCCAGCATCATCTGTACGGCCTGCGCCTGCTCCGGGATCGTCAGATCCGCCCGCTGCATGTTCTCCGCGATCATGGTCGCGAGCTGCTCGCGCTCGTCCATGTCCTGCGCGATCGTCACCGGTACCGCGAACAACCCGACCTTCTTTGCGGCTGCAAGTCGCCGGTGCCCGATGACGCACCGGAAGCGGTTCATGTCATCGTCCAGCGGGACGACCGTCAGGTTCTGCATAATGCCGTTTCGCTGGATGCTGTCGCAGAGCTCCGTCAGATCTCCGAGATCCTTCCGCGGGTTCTGCGGGTGCGGTTCGATTTTTGATACCGGGATTTGAAAAATAGAAATGTCTCTCATGTGGTTTTCATCCTCTCTTTTGTGGTGGTTTATCTGATCATGTTGTCGTATCGCTCGGACGCCTCGCTCCGGAGCTCGTCCGTCAGCTTGTCCCGCGTGTCCTCGATGACGTCGAAGATCGTGCGCTGCCTGTCTGCGTTCATGCGCTTCTCGATCTCCATT
>Ga0310786_10003976_pt1 | contig 20865 bp, 18 predicted proteins | sample AusTroGonzalo_MG_FD_203881 | JGI IMG/M metagenome (GOLD analysis project Ga0310786, IMG submission 203881) | Bovine rumen microbial communities from tropical cattle in Woodstock, Queensland, Australia - Gonzalo_03 (v2) (version 2) | ecosystem: Host-associated > Mammals > Digestive system >... | reverse complement strand
TGGAGCGGGGTGGGGGTCTTCTTTTTATGACCATTTTGCTGTTTTGGGGGGTGTTGGTGGGTTTTTTGGTTGTGTCCCCCCCCCCCCCCCCCCCCGGCGCCTGCACGATCCGGTAGCCGGCCGTCCGGCCGGGAGTTTTCCAATGATTGGAAAAAAGTTTTCCAATGGTTGGAAAAACTGGCCGGATTTTTCCAATGATTGGAAAAAATTTTCGGCAAGCCACGAAGGCCCAAAAACGCACAAAGCGTTGCGGGAGGGACAGCGGGAGGGGAGCGGAAGGAAATCCACAAGAACGGAGAGCCCCCCGCTTCGTTTCGCGTTCGGAGGGGCAACGCAGATGGCTTTGCCCCGCGGCGCGGGCTTGGCCGGACGGGGGCGGCCGTCCGGCCGCCGCTCCCTATTCGTCGATGCGGATCAGCCGCTCCTCGCCGGGCTGCTCCTCCGGCGGGGGCGGGTCGGACGGTGGGACGATGGTCTGGCCGTGGCGCACGGCGGTCAGCCCGACCCGGTCCGGGCGGGAAAGGTCGAAATCGAACTCCGTCTGCCACACGCAGGTGCCGGAGGGGATTGTGCTGAATGCCTCCGCACCGTCGATGTTGAAGTGCAGGTTGGCGGCGGCCCGGAGCGTGACCGTGGCCTTCGTGCCGTCTTCGCTCAACTTCAGTTCGTACGTCGACTCCCAGTTGGCCTGGAGACTCCTTTGCTGGAAGAATTCGTCGTTGTGGGGCACGGTCAGGAACAGGTCGTGCCCCTTCATCGAGGTCGTCTTGACGTTCTTGTATCCGGGGACGGGCGGCAGGGCGTCCCGGATGGAACGCGTGGCCCCGGCACCGCCCGTCATCTGGGTCATGAACGCGGACAACGCCTTGCGGTGCAGGGGGTTGGCGATCGTGTCCTTGAACGTCTGTGTCAGGCGGTCGCGCTTCTCCGGCCCCGAGGGGAAGACTTCGTCGCCGATCTTGTACTCGTTGCGCGCGGCATCGCCGCGGAAGGCGTCGAACATGCTGTCTGCGTCGTAGTGGTCGTTTTGCGCCGGCCCCAGGTGTTCCTTGAGGATGGCCTGCCAGTATTTCGTCATCTTGGCGTCGAACGTGGCGAGCCGGATGTCGCCCGGCCGGAAGGTGCGGACGTTCTTGAGCGTTTCCGCGACCCGGCGGACGATCTCGTCGATGTCCTCGTCGTCGTACATGCGGTGGTTGGAGGCTTCGACGGCGGCCGCCGCGTATCCGGCCAGGACGCCCAGGCTGGAGGCGGTCAGGCCCGCGCCGTGTTTCACGACCAGGCGGGCGGCCTTGTCGCGCGCGGCCGCGTCGAGATTGAGCCGCTCGAAGCGCTGCATGCCGATCATTTTCGGGGAAAGGTCGTTCATCCAGGCCACCGCGGTGTCGACGAGGCCCCGCGCCTTCTTCGGGGAGACCCGCGCGGTCAGGGGTTCGCTGGCCTCCATGATGGCCCGGCTCACCTTGAGGATGCGGCGCGCGGTGAGCGGCTTGCCCTGGAAGTAGTCCTCCGTCTTCATCACGTCCAGGACGCTCCGGGGGATCTTCTTGGCGCCGCCGAACATCTCGGCGACCGCGACGGCGAACATCTCGCGGGTCCGGGGTTCAAGCGAGAAGTGCACTGCGGGCGTGCATGGATATGGAATGGACGGCAAGCTGTTGCCACCGGGAGTGGAGTTCACTGCTGGCGTGAGATTACAGAAAACATTGGCATTTTCGCTTGTTTCCCGCTTTCCAGACGCTCCGCGGGCGGGTCGCCCGCGCCCCGACTGCACAGCCGCGTTCCCTCCCGCTTTCCATGTCCGCGAAGCGGTTTTCATGGGTTTCAATGTTAGCCTTCCTCCCGTATCCCAGCCGCCCCTTTGTTTCCTTTTGTCCTTTTGTGCAAAACCATCCTTCAAGCGCTCCGCGGCTCCGCGCGAGTTCTTCCCTCCCGCTCTCCATCCGCTGGGGCGCGACTTGGAAGTCGCACCTCCCAGGAGGGGCGCGAGATTATGGAAAACATTGGCATTCTCGCTTGTTTTCCGCTTTCCATCCGCCCCGCGGGCGGGCCGCCCGCGCCCCGACTGAACATCCGCTTCCCTCCCTCTTTCCATGTCCGCGGAGCGGTTTTCATGGTTTTCAATGTTGACCTTCCTCCCGCACTCCAGCCGCCCCTTCAGCCGCTCTCCTGTGCAGGAAATTTTCCCTTGCCTGGATCCATGTCTGTCTATACATTGGACATACAAGCGAAAGGATTTCCATGTCCCAAACCTCCATGTTGACGGCCCGGATCGATCCGGAACTCAAAAGCGAAGCCGAGAGCATACTCGGGCAACTTGGGTTGCCGGCCGGACGCGCCATCACCCTTTTCTACAGGCAAATCGTCCTCCGGCGGGCTTTGCCCTTTCCCGTTGCCCTCGATGTTGCCCCTCCGCCATCCCTTGCCAACATGACCAGGAGAGATTTCGACCGCGAACTGGAGCTTGCCGAAGCCGCCATCCATGAAGGTCGTGCCCAGTCCGCCGACACCGCTTTCGCCGACATCCGCGCCCGCCTCGCCGAATGACATCCCCCTGGCGCGTTTTCATTGCCGAACCGGCCAAGGCCGATATCCTGGGCGCCGCAGAGTACATTTCGCGGACCCTGTGCAATCCTCCCGCGGCCCAACGGTTGCTGGATGACTTGGAGGCGGCCATCCGTTCCCTGTCCACCCACCCCGCGCGGCACCGTGCGGTTCCGGTGTCCCCCTGGCGCGAACGCGGATACCACGGCTTTTGCATCCGCAACCATCTCATCCTCTACCGGATCGAAACCCGCGAACGCACCATACACGTCGCCCGTGTTTTCCATGCTACGCAGGATTGGGTTTCCCGTCTGGATTCCCTTCGGTAATCTCCATTCTCCAGGCCGCCATCCGCCTCGCGGGCGGGACGCCCGCGCCCCGACTGCACATCCGCTTCCCCTCCCTCTTTCCATGTCCGCGAAGCGGTTTTCATGGTTTTCAATGTTGACCATCCTCCCGCACTCCAGATGCCCCTTTTGTTCCCTTTTTGTCCTTTTTGTGCAAAATCATCCTCCTCCAAGCCCTCCGCGTCTCCGCGCCTCCGCGTGAGTTCTGTCCTCCCGCTCTCCAGCTGCCCCCTTGGCGGACTTTGCGTGAGACATTCTTCCGCCCCCCATCCTCTCTCCATCCGCTTTAGGCGCGGCAGGATGCCGCACCTCCGGAAGTGGAGCGGAAGCTTCTGAACGAGCAGCGCGGGGATTTCGGCGGGGAGGCTTCCAGATGCGCCGCTGGATGGAGCGTCGCCGTGGTCTGGCCACTTTTCTATGGGAGTCCTCCATGGCCGCGGCAAAGGCCGCGCAATGCTCGGGAGATGAGGGAAGGCCAGGTCAGGGGCACCAGGAGGCGGTGTCGTGGAAGTCGATGGCAAGATTGCCCAGGGTGCGGCCCGAATAGATGATTTTCGGGGCGACCGCGGCGGGGACGGCCTCCGCGAACCCGCAAAGGCCTTTGCGGAAGTGGCCGGAGTAGGTCGAGGAAGCCTTGATTTCGCGTGGGTGGAGTTTGCCGTCGGCTTCGAGGAGCAGGTCCACTTCGACGGTGCCCTTGGCGTTGCGGTAGAACCACATGTCGGGGTCGAGTCCGCGGTTGAGCCGGGATTTGCGGGCTTCGGCGACGACCAGGTTCTCGAACAGGCTGCCGACGAGCGGATGGGCGGCTATCTGGGTGGCGTCCCGGATGCCGACAAGCCAGGCGGCGAGGCCGGTCTCGGAGAAGTAGATTTTCGGGGACTTGATCTGGCGGCTGCCGATGTTGCCGTGCCAGGGACGGAGGCGGAAGACCAGGAAGGAGGCTTCGAGGGCGTTGAGCCATTTGACGGCGGTGGGGACGGATATGCCGGCGTCGCGGGCGAGGGAGTCGCGGTTGAGGAGCTGTCCGGCCCGCCCGGCGAGGAGGCGCACGAACACGCCGAAGGTGTCGAGGTCCTGGATGTTCACGAGGCGGCGGACGTCGCGCTGGACGTAGGTCTGGAAGTAGTCGCGGTAGAAGGTGGGCGGGTCGATGGGGGCGTCACCGGCCCAGAGGCGGGGCATGAAACCGCGCCAGAGGAGGGTGTCGCGGTCCGCGGCGGCCGCGGCAGGGCCGGTCGTGGCGAGCTCGCCGAGGGAAAGGGGAAGGAGTTCGCAGATGCCGGTGCGGCCCGCGAGGGATTCGCCGATGGCGGCGGCCAGGTCGGGCTGCTGGGAGCCGGTCAGGATGAACTGGCCCTTTTGGGCGCGGGCGTCCACCATTTCCTGGATGTACGTGAGGAGGGCGGGGAAGCGCTGGACCTCGTCGATGACCAGGGGCTTGGTGCCGTTGGCCAGGAATCCGCGGGGGTCGTCGCGGGCGGCCAGGAGGATGTCTTCGGCTTCGAGACTGCGGTACTCGTGGGAAGGGAAGAGGGCCTTGGCGAGAGTGGTCTTGCCGCTCTGGCGGGGGCCGAGGATGGTGACGACGGGATAAAAGCCGGCGAGCTTGCGGACGAAGGGGGATATGGCGCGGTCGATCATGGATGGGGCCTTTCGTGGATTGCGGGAGGGAGAGTAGCACGGGATGGGTTTGGGTGCAAATCCGAAAGCCGTGTTTTCCATTTGCGCCGATTCGGAAGGTGGGACAGGTCGGGGAGGAGGTCAGTTGCCTTCGACTGCCCGCGGCTGTTGCAATCGCCTGCGGCTTGGAATTGTGGACGGGACACGCAAGTGACAAGTGAATAGTGACAAGTGACAAGATGCGGTGCGGCCTTTCGGCCGCCCATCCACCCCGGCGCGGCAAGATGCCACACCCCCGGAAGTGGCGCGGGATGTTCCGAGCAACCATCGCGGACCTTCCGCTTTGCGGGAGAATCGCGCCGCGCCCCGGCAGGCCGTGGGGGGGCTTGCGGGGCGCAGAGTTTGTCCGCCGCGCTCAGCGGGAGGCGAGGTCGACGAGGTCGTCGAAGATTTCGCTGCCGCCGATTTCGTCGGGGTCGAGGTCGCCGCGGAAGGGGTCGAGCGCCGCGCCGGATGGGTTGCCGGCGGCCTGGTCGATGGCGGCTTTGAGGACGCCGATGTGCGCCATGTGCGAGGAGGCCTGGTCTTCGATCCGCATGGCGGTCTGGGGGTCGATGCCGCCGTGGTCGAAGTGTCCGTCACCCACCGCCATGTAGAAGGAGAGCAGCTTGGCGGCGGTGTCGTCGCGGAAGGCCCCCTGCATGGTGCGGAGTTTGCTCCCGCAGCGGCCCATCAGCAGGGCGGCGAGGAAGTTGCGGCAGGCCTGCTTTTCGTCGGGGCCGACCGTCGCCTGCTCGGCGCCGCTGTCGGCCATGCCCCTGACGATGTTGTCGCGCAGCTGGGTGACGGCGCGGTGGATGCCGTGGGCGCCGGAGCGGGAGGTGAGTTTGCGGATGGCGTCGATGCCCGCTTCGTTGGCGGCCAGGACGAGCCGGCCGATCATGCCGGGGGGCAGGGTCTTGCCGCCCAGGGAAGCCATCAGGCGCTTGCCGGCTTCGAGGATGGTGGGGTCGCCCTTGGCGAGTTCCTTGATTTCGGCGAAGTTGGCGGCGATGGCGGAGGCTTGTTCGCGGACGGCGTCGATGGAGCGCAGCTGGGCGGTGCTGGTGACGAGGAGTTTGTCCATGTTGTTGGCGACGACGTCGAGGGCGTCGGTGTCGGCGGCGCAGCGGACGAGGGCGGCGTTGACGAGGAGGTCGACCTGCTCGGCGTTGCCTTCGCCGGCCTTGGCGTAGGCGTTGGGGGCGTGGGCCTTGGCGGTCTCGAAGGCGGCTTCGATGTTCTCGTTCTGGCGGGTTTCTTCGGCGGACGTGGCGAGCATGTCGTCGGCGAGGGCGAGGATGACGGGGAAGATGTCCTTGTGGCCGAGGGCGTTTTTGTCGATGGGGCCCGTGTAGGCCTCGTAGGGGGCGCCGATCCTGCCGAGGACGGTTTCCGCGGCCAGGTTGTATTGCCCGAAGAAGAGGCCGAGGCTCGAGCATTGCATGTCGATGGCGTTGCGCTGGTCGTCGGTGAGCGGCCCGGTCTTGGGGGGGTAGTCGCCGACCATGATCTTGTTGACGAGGGCGAGGACTTTACGGGCGGTTTCGCCGCGGAAGGCGTCGGCGGCGGCCTGGAGCTTGGCGGGCGGGAAGCGGATGAAGACGAGCGAGGCGATGTAGTCGCGCCCGGCGAGCAGTTCCGGGGACTCGTTGAAGGTTTCGGTGTAGTGGACGTCGCGCAGGACCTTCTCGACGGCCTTGTACATGTCGACGACGGCCTGGAAGAGCTGCTGGGGCGTGGAGGCGGGGGTGACCTTGGCGTATTCGCCGGGCTTGGCGTAGAGGGAGGCCTGCACGATGCGGCCGATCAGCCCCGGCGGCACGCTCTGGGCGCCCAGGGTGTCGAGGAAGACGATGCCGGCCTTTTCGGCGGCGGGGTTGCCGTTGGAGGTGGCCCGGATTTCGGCGAGGTTGGCGCGGAGGGCGTCGATCTTGGCCTTGATCTGTTCCGGGGTGCGCAGTTCGCCGGCCCCGTTGATGCTCAGTTTGTCGATGTATTTGGCGACGAGGCCCTTGAGGTCGAAGTCGTTGCCGCAGTGGGCGAGGGCGTCCCGGATGACGGCTTCGGCGGCGGCGCGGTCGTTGCCGGGCACCTTGGCGGCGATGGTGTCGGCGTGGGTCATGGCCTCGGCCTCGTACTGGCCGTGGTCGATGCGCATGGACGTGGAGGTGACGGTGCCGTCGACGCCGACGGTGACGGTCCAGTTGAACTTGACGGGGAAGTTCTCGGGCTCCTTGATGAAGACGGAGACCGCGCCGGTGGCGGCGTCCTTCGCGATGGTGTACTCGACGGGGATGTGCTCGTTGGCGTCGAGGCCGAACTCGGAGAGGCACGAGAGCTGGCCGAGCTGGCCCTGGCCCAGGGCCAGGGCGACGGAATCGAGCTGCGCGGGGTGGGCCGCGGTGCACAGCTCGCGGAGCTTGGCGGAGATGCGGTCCATCACGGGCTTGGCTTTCGCCTCGGAGGTGCCGCCGCATTCGAGGGTTTCGTCGGCGAAACGGAAGACGTAGCGGAGGCGGACGCCCTCGGGCCACTTGCCGGTGGCGGAGACGGTGGGCATGGAGGGGCGGTAGATGTCGTCGCGCATGGACTTGATGCCGGCTTCGCCCTTCATGCCGTAGCCGTCGAGCGAACCGCCGACGGAGGCCATGTAGGGGGCGCGGGGGAGGGGCCGGTTGTGCTCCATCGAGTCGAGCACCTCGGCGAAGGTGGCGCCGGTGTCGGCGAGGATCTTGGTGGCCCGGATGATCTGGCTGTTGTCGAGGCGTTCCACGAGCAGGTCTTCGAGGGTGTCGGCGGCCGCGGCGTCGCGGTTGCCCTTGTCCACGATGTCGGGATAGAGGATGTCGAAGGCGGCCTGCCGCGTGAGCCGGCCAGCCGACCGGAGGGCGGCCAGTTCGTCCGCGTGCTTCATGACGCGCCCGATGAAAATGCCGGCCTGGCCGATCATCTTCACGCCCTTCCCGTCGGCGGGGAGCGGATGGAAGAGGTCGCTGACCGCGAACAGCAGCCGGCGCGTCTCGTGGGGCATCTGGGCCAGCGAACGGAACTGCCCGTTGCCCATGCCGCGGAGGAGGAAGCGCGTCGCGGGATTCCGCGCCATGCCGAAGACCGCCTCCTTGTCCTGCGCGTCCAGGGCGATGCCCTCGTTGAAGGCGAGTTCCTCGAAGATGAACTTCTCGGCGCCCGCCATGCCGGAGAGGCCGGACACCTCGGACGAGTAGTTCTTGGCCGTCACGCTGCCCTTGCCGGTGTTGCGGTCCGCGCAGACGCCGGTGAACCACGCCTTGAAGTCCTCCAGGAGGGCGAGGCCGGCCCGGAAGCCCTCCGCGTTGCGGGTGAAGCGGCCGCCGTAGTCGAAGAGGCGGCGCGCGGCCGAGGACGGGTCGAGCGCGGCGGCCTCCGCCTCCGCGTCGGTGCAGTTCGTCGCCTGCTGGTAGAGGGTCGCGGCGCGGGCGAGCTTGGGCAGCTCGGCGGGGGTGTAGCCCATCGCGGTGGCGCGGCCGACGCTCGCGGCGTCCTGGAACTTGCCGCCGCCGAGCATGTCGATGGCGGTCTTGACGAGCTTGATGCGGCGCGCCGTGAGCGGCTTGCCCTTGCCGAAGCTGTCGAGCTTCAGGTTGTCGCGCACCAGGTCGGGGATGTACTTCTCGCCGCCGAACAGCCCCGCGATGGTCTTGCGGAAGATGTCCCGGACCTGGTCGTTGGCCGACTTCATGTCCGCGGTGCGGAAGAACGAGGCGAAGGAACCCTTGTAATCGCCCTTGGGGGCGCCGGTGAGGCGGAGGATGGTGCCTTCGGCGTGGTTGGCGTAGGCCTGTTCGGCGAAGTCCACGAACTTCTGGTAGTTGGCGATGGTGGCGGGATTGATCGTGTTCGGCATGGTCGGGTTCCTTTCGCTTGTGTTGGGGTCTTCCGGGAATCGGGTTCCGTTTGCCCGATTACACGGACGACACCGGAAAGGTTACACCCCACCCCCCGCAACCCCAAGCCCTTTTCCTCCCCCGCCGCGGCGAGGGCAATGGAAAACACAAAGAACGCAAAGAGCCGGATAGGAAAGCCTTTGTGTTCTTTGTGTGCCCCTTTGCGTTCTTTGCGTTGGGAAAGGGGGGGCCGCCCTTGCTCCGGCAGGGGCGCGGGTCAGACGTGGACGAAGCCGCTGGAGAGCATGTCGTGGTGGGAGTCGTCCGAGGCGGCGGCGGCGCGGGCGGTTTCGGCCTCGCGGATGCCGGAGAGGATGTTGCGCCAGTTCTCGGCCTGGTTGACGAGGGATTCGAGGCCGGCGCCCAGGGTCGCGACGTCCGCCAGGGCCAGCGGGAAGGACCGCACGATGGCGTAGGCGCCGGTTTCGGGGTTCTGGCAGAGGGTCGCGCCCTTGGTGGCTTGCAGGAGGAAGTTGGCCTGGAGCATCATCCCGCCGAAGGCGCCGTCGGCGTCGGGCGGCGGGAGGCCGATCTCGGCGCAGGCGAGGACGCTGCGCGTCTGCGGGTCGTCCAGCAGTTCCACGCGGAGGCCGTCGACTTCGAGCGCGGCCGCGCCGTCGGCGCCGTCGAGGCCCTTGATTCCGTATTCCGCGGCGAAGGCCGCAAGCAGTTCTTTGAATTCCATGGTTGTTTCTCCTGTGCGTTGGGGTTGGGGTTGGACAGGGGCGTTCTGCCTTTCGCTCAGCGGGTGGCGAGGTTGATGAGGTTGTCGAGGATTTGGGGGCCGTCGATGGTGTCGGCGTCGAAGTCGTCCCGGTAGGGGTCGATGGAGGCGCCGCGCTGGCCGTCGACCGCCATGTCGATGGCGTCCTTCAGGATGCCCAGGTGCGTCATGTGCGAGCCGCCCTGGTTTTCGAGTTCGATCCGGGCCTGGTGGGAGAGGTCTTCGTCGTTCTGTTCGCCGTTCGAGATGGACAGGTAGAGCGCCATCAGCTTGGAGGCGGTTTCGCCCCCGAAGGCGCCCTGCATGTTCCGCAGGGCGCTGCCGCAGCGGTTCATCATGACGGCGGCGAGGAAGTTGCGGCAGGCGCCTTTTTCGTCGGGGCCGCCCGCTTCCTGCTCGGCGCCGGACGCGTCCATGGCCGACACGAGGTTGTCGCGCAGCTGGGTGACGGCGCGGTGGATGTCGGCGCCCGTGGAGCGGGGGCCGAGCTTGCGGATGGCGTCGATCTTGGCGTTGGCGGCGGCCAGGACGAGTTTGCCGATCATGCCGGGGGGCAGGGTCTTGCCGCCCATGGTGGCCATCATGCGCTTGCCGGCCTCGTAGAGAGCGGGGTCGTCCTTGGCGAGGGCCTTGAGTTCGGCGTAGTTGGCGGCGAGGGCCTGGACGCGTTCGCGGACCTGGTCGATGGTGCGGAGGGTCGCGGTGTTGGTGACGAGGATGGTGTCGATGCGGCTGGCGACGACCGCGGCGGCGTCTTCGTTGCCGTCGCAGTACTGGAGGGCGGTCTTGATGAGTTTGTCGACCTTGGCGGCGTTGCCTTCGCCCGCCTTGGCATAGGCGTTGACGGCGTTGGCGCGGGCGGTCTGGACGTTGGCGGTGACGACCGCGTCCCGGCGGAGTTTCGCGGCGTTCTGTTCGCGGGCTTTCCCGGCGCGGGGGACGAGCAGGTCGAGGAGGTCGGCCGCGCCGAAGGCGCCCTTGTCGAACTCGCCGCGGAATTCGCGGATGATGGGGCCTTCCGGCCGCCCGAGCAGGCGGTTGAGGGCCAGGTCGTAGCGGGTGCCCTGCTCGACGATCAGCTGGCTCTCGGCGGAGATCCAGCGGCGGAGGTTGTTGGGGACCTGCTCGGGGTCGGCGCGGAAGCGGCCGGTGCCGAAGTCGTCCATGATGGCGAACATCTTGGCGGTGGTCTCGCTGCGGAGGGCGGCGCTCGCGTTCTGGAGCTGCGCCTTGGAGAAGCCCGCGACGAGGAGCGTGAAGGCGAATTCGCGCGCCGGGTCCATTTCTTCGGCGCCCTCGAAGTGGTCGGTCACGTAGGCGTTGCGCAGGGTGTTGTCCACGGCGGTGTTCATGTCGGCGATGGCCTGGGCGATCTGCTCGGGCGTGGAATCCGCGGCGAGTTTGGCGAAGCCGCCGGCCTTCTCGGCGGAGGAGGCCTTGATGATCCTCGCGATCAGCCCCGCCGGCAGGCTCTTGCCGTTCATGCCGGACAGGAACCAGGCGCTGGCGTTTTCGATGGCCTGGTTGCCGTTGGCCGCGCGGCGCGCCTCGTCGAGGTTGGCGCGGACGGCGTCGATGCGGGCCTTGATCTGGTCGGGCGTGCGGACCTTGGCTTCGCCGGTGATGCAGAGGCCCGGCATCGTCTGGGAGACGATGTCCTTGAGCACGAAATCGTCGCCGCAATGCGCGAGCGCGTCCTTGACCAGGGCCTCGGCGGCGGCGGCGTTCTTGCCGGGCAGGAGCTGGGCGATGCGCGGGGCGGCCGCCAGCGCCTTGGCATCGTACTGCCCGTGGTCGATGCGCATGGGGGAGGAGGCGAGATTGCCGTCGACGTCGATGGTCGTCGTCCAGTTGAACTTCACGGGGAAGCCCGCGGGCTCGGAGTACTTGATGGTGACGGCGCCGGTTTCGTCGTTGCGCGAAAAGGTGAACGTGAGGGGCATGTGCTCGTCGGAGTTGATGCCGTACTGCTCGAAGGCGCGGTTGGTGTTGCAGCCGGTGCCGCTCTGGGAAAGGACGAAATAGACGCTCGTGAGCTGCTTCGGGTGGACCTCTCCGCAAAGGTCCTTGATCTTGTCGGCGATGGCGTTGTTCGTCTCGCGCACGTCCTCCGCGTCTTCGGCGCCCTTCTTTGCGGAAACGGTCGTGCCGTCCGGGAAGTTGAAGACGAACTTCGTGTCCTCGTCCTTGAGTGCGTCCGTCCCGTTGCTTGCAAGCGAAGGGGTCGAGGGACGGTAGAGGTCGCCGAGCATGGTGTCGCGTCCGCCCTTCGGGGTGCCGTCCAGCAGCTCGAGGTGTCCGTTGGCCGTCGAAATGCCCGGGGCGTTCGGGAGGCCCGTTCCGGCGCGGATGGCCGCCGCGGCTTCGTCCAGCGTGGCGCCGGAATGCATGGCGAGCGTGTGCAGGGGCAGGATGATGTCGACATACTCGTCGCTCTGCAGCTTCGCTTCGAACACATTGGTGATTTCCTCGTTCGAGGCGTTGGCCGGGACCTGGAGATCCGAAAAGAGGATCGGCACGAGGTGGGCGCGGTCGAGCTTGCCCGACTTCTGCAGCGCCGCGACGGCGTCGAAGTTCTTCATCACGCGCGCGCCGAGGATTGCGCTGACGCTCTGGTCGATTGCCGCATGGCTGTCGGGCATGTTGTTGCCCGCGGGAAGCTTGTGCAAAGCGTCGAACACGGCGTAGAGGACGGTGCGCCTCTCCGGCGGGATTTGCGCGAGCGAGTTCGCGAAGGAAATCGTGTAGTTCCGCCCGACGAAGCGCATCGCCGGGTTGTTTTTCATCCCGAAGACATCCTCGGGGTTTCTCGCCTCGAGCGGGATCTTGGGATTGACCGCGATTTCCTCCATCAGGAACTTCAGCGCGGGCACGGCGGACCGGCGGTTGCAGATTCCGGCCATGAAATTGCGCTTTGTCGGCGTGTCGAGCTTGCCTGCCGCGTAGTCGTCGTGGAGGTTGTCGAACCATCCGCCGAACTTGTCCATGAGCGCGAGGCCCTTCTTGAAGTTCTCGGCGTTCTGCGTGAAGCGTCCGCCGCAGTCGAAGAGGCGGCGAGCCTTCGAATTCGGGTCGAGCGCGGCGGCCTCCGCCTCCGCGTCGGTGCAGTTCGTCGCCTGCTGGTAGAGGTTCGCGGCGCGCGCGAGTTTCGGCAGCTCGGAGGCGACATAGCCCATCGCGGTGGCGCGGCCGACGCTCGCGGCGTCCTGGAACTTGCCGCCGCCGAGCATCTTGACGGCCGTGGCCACCAGCTTGATGCGGCGGGCGGTGAGCGGCTTGCCCTTGCCGAAATCCTCGAGCCTCATGTTGTCGCGGACGAGGTCGGGGATGAACTTCTCGCCGCCGAACATGCCGGCGACCGTCTTGAGGAAGAGGTCGCGCACCTGGTCGTTGGCCGACTTCATGTCCGCCGTGCGCTTGAACGAGGCGAACGAGCCCTTGTAATCGCCCTGCGGCATGCCCGTGAAACGCGCGACCGTGTCTTCGCCCTTCCCTTTCGTGGAGTAGGCCTTGTCCGCGAAATCCACGAACTTCTGGAAAGTGGCGTTGTAGTTGGAATTGATGGCGTTCGGCATGGCGTGTTTCCTTTCGGTTGGCTGTGTTGTTGCGGTCCCTGTCACTAGGTGACCAGTATACACGGAGAACATCGGGAGGTTACACCCGCAACACCGGAAAATCACGGCCAATCTGCGCCCTGCGCCGCCCTCCCTTTCCACCTGCACAATCTGCTGGCTCATCGCCCAAACGGCAGTTTTCCGACGATTGGAAAAAAAATCGGCGCAAGGATGGCAAGAGGAAAACGCAAAGGGCTCAAAGGGTGGAGTGCGGGAGGGAAGAAGGAGGGGGACGGGAGGAGGAAATCTACAAGAATGTCCCGAATGCTGCTTCGCGGATGGCTGGGAGACGGGAGGGATGTCTACATTGAAAACCATGAAAACCGCTTCGCGGACATGGAAAACGGGAGGAAAGCGGATGGTCAGTCGGAGCGCGGGCGGCCCGCCCGCTTTCCCTTGATCTTCCCGCCCGCAGGGCGCGCCGCATGATTTTTCCCTCCGGCTGTATTTTCCGCTTGACGATGGTTAGATGTCAAACTATATTGCCCGGCATGAAACGCAATCTCGGACATCTCCTTTCGCTCCTGCACGAGCGCTCCGCAAAGTGGCTTTCCGGCGAAATGGCGGGCGCGGGGCTGCGAGGGCTCGCGCCGTCGCACGGCGACGTGCTGGCGTGCCTCTTCCAGCGCGGCGGGGCGACGATGCACGAGCTGGCGGCCTTCGCGCGGCGCACCAAGCCCACGACGACCATCCTCGTGGACAAGCTCGAAGCGCTCGGCTACGTCTCCCGCGGGCCGTCCCCCGCCGACGCGCGCTCCACCATCGTGAGCCTCACGCCCGCCGGCGAGGCGCTGCGGCCGGCCTTCGACGACATCTCCCGCCGCTACTGCGACTTTCTCTACTCCGGCCTCTCCCCCCGCGAGGCCGCCACGCTCGAACGTCTCCTCGAAAAATCCCTCGCCGCCCCGACCGGCACGCCGCCCCGCCGTCCAACCGTCAAACCATCCAACTCTCAAACCCCAAAACCACCCAAACAAAGGAGAATCCCATGAAAATCGCCATCGTCGCCGCCAACGGACGCGTCGGAAAGCTCGTCGCCGAAGAGGCCGTCAAGCGCGGTCACGACGTCACCGCCGTCGTGCGCGAGGCGAACAAGACCGCCGCCCCGAAGTCGCTCGTGAAGGACGCCCTCGCGCTCGCCCCCGCCGATCTCGCCGGGTTCGACGCGGTCGTGGACGCGGTGGGCGGCTGGACGGCCGATACCGTCGGCGCCATTCCCGCCGCGGCGGCCGACGAACTCGCCCGCTTCGTCACCGGCCGCCCGGATGCCGCCTACGCCGCCCTCAGCGCGGCCGAAAAGACCAAAGTCCACGTCGTCATGTCCCTCCTCACCCAGGAGTCCGGCACCGCCGTCTTCACCGCCCCCGCCCTTTCCCTCGACCCCAACGGCACGACCACGACCTTCAGCTACGGCGGCGGCACCCAGACCCGCACCTTCCATCTCGACCGCGACGCCCAGGGCGGCATCACCATCCGCTTCGAGAACACCGTCCGTCCGACCCATCTCCTGGTCGACCTCGACGCCCACCCCCTCGGCGCCGGCAGCGAACTCAAAGGCGGCTATACCCTCACCTTCAGCGCCCAGTAGCTCGACACCCTTGCCCATAAAGACTTCGCCCGTTGCGACAACGACCCCGCCGACAACACCATGCGCGCCATCCCCCCCGTCCCCCAGAAACTGGTCGCCGCCGTCGACCGCCTCCCCGCGGACTTCCGCCTCGACCTCGACCTGGAAACCACCTTCTCCGCCACCCTGAAGTGACCTGAAGGAACGATTGCCATGCTTCTGGCGTTTCTTCTGGTGTTTCTGTTCCCCTTGTTCCTTCTGGGCTGCCTCGTCTTCGGCACGGAGGATTTCGTCCGCACCCTGACACCCCGGCCGGCGATGTCCGGCGGAAAGGCGTGCCGCGCCGCCGTCACCCTTTTCGCGACGCTTGGTGCGGTTCATGCCGCAGGCTTCATCGCCTTCGCATTCCGGGCCAAGGCGCTCAACGGCGGATGGCCCCATGTCTTCGAGTTCTACGACCGGATGCAGCCCTGGACGAGTGTGTTCGAGTGGAGCTTTCCCGTACTGTACAACACCGGAATCGTTGCGGGACTTCTCGCGCTCGTGGCGGCCGTCCCTGTCTTTGCGGGGTGATTCCGCGGCGCGGCGCTCGCCATCCACCGTGCAGCAGCCGCCCTGTCGGCCTCGTGCTTCCTGGCATGGTTCCTTCCCATCCTCCTTTTGCCGGGGCCCGCCTTGGACTGGTGGTTCGACTGACCCGCCCCGCCGGAAACACGACATTTACTGCGACATTTACACCGACTTTCCGCGCAATCCGTCCTCCGGCAGGATGTTTTCGCCATCGGCGGGGCGCGGGCCACCGCCTCCGCCACTGAACCGGGCAAGCGGTGCTTTTCCGCGTGCGGGGTGGGGCGCCCGCGGGCGCCCCCCGTCTTTTCACCCGTCTTCCGTCACGGGGCTTCCCCGCCATCCAGCCGCTTGACGATCCGCGCCGGATTTCCGCCCACCATCACGTTGTCCGGGACATCCTTCGTCACGACCGCCCCCGCGGCGACCACCGCGTTTTTCCCGATCCTCACCCCGGGGCACACGATCGCCCCGACGCAAATCCACGCGTTTTCCTCCACCGTCACCTTCCCGAAACGGAGGCAATCCCTCCGGTCCCGGAAATCGTGGTTGACTGTCACGATCTTGACGTCGGGCCCGATCAGGACGTTGTCGGCGATCTCCACCCCTCCTGCGGGAAAAATCGTCGCCCCCTTGTTGACGATGACGTTCTTCCCGACGCGGAGCCGGCATCCGCAATCGCAGTAAAACGGCGAAACGATGGCCACGCTCCCGTCGATTTCCCGCTCCAGGAGTTCTTCCAGGAGTCCCTTGTACTCCGGATCCGTCGGTTTTTTTGCCGAAATCGCCAGGCTCAGCGCATGGGAGCGGACAAGCTCCTTCTCCAGCTCGCCGAACCCCGGATCCCCCCTCCGCACCGTCCCGGTTTCATCGATCTGCCTGAATATCGCATCCTTTTCGGACTCGCTCATGTTCTGCCTCTTTTTCCCCGAAAATACCCGGCCCGGAAGTTCCCGTCAATTGCCCCGCCGCGGAAACGGCCGCGCCTTCCGGCCCCGCGCGGAATTTTGCATCCGGCACGCGGACGCGCGTGGTATGCTCCGGCGCCGTGAACAGGACGTGGACAGGTTTGGCGTTCGCGGTCCCGACCGTATTGGTCTGGGGCGTGACGTTCGTGGACACGAAGGCGCTCCTGGCGGATTTCTCGGCGCTGGAAATCCTCGCGTTGCGCTTCGCGATGGCGTACGCGGCGCTCTGGGCGATGCACCCGCGGCGGTTGCGCGGCGTGCCGGCGCGGGACGAGGCGCTGTTCGCGCTGGCGGGGCTGTCGGGGGCGACGCTGTACCAGTTCGCCGAGAATCTCGCCATCCACTGGACCAACGCGTCGAACGTCAGCATCCTCGTCTCGACATGCCCCATGCTGACGGCGCTGGCGTCGCAAAGCGAGGCGGTGTTCATGTTGCGGCGGGGGCCGCCGTCGATGACAAGGAAGTTTTTCATGGCCTGATCCTTTCGGGTTGCCGCCACCCTACAACGACCCCGCCCCCGCGTGGATGCCCGGAAACCGTCCGCCCCGCCTTCCGCCTTGCGGCCGGAGGCGGAGAGGATGAGGATGTTTTTCCCGTGGTGTGGCTCCCTCCAAAGCCGCAAAGGGCGCAAAGGGGGCTGCCCTTTGTGCCCTTTGCCGCCAAAATCACTTGAGATTTTCGCGGAAGAAGTCGGCGATGCGCTCGAAGGGGATGGCGTCCTTGCCGCCGCCGTCGTAGAGGTCGCAGTGGTCGGCGCCGGGGACGATGACCAGTTCCTTGTTGCCGCCCTTGAGTTTGGCGTAGGCGGCCTCGCCGAAGTAGCGGCTGTGGGCCTTTTCGCCGTGGAGGACCATGACGGCGCCCTCGATTTCGCCGGCGTACGCCATCAGCGGCGTGTTGATCAGCGACAGGCGCGAGCTGACGGTGAAGCCGTCCGTCGAGTTGACCGAACGGGGATGGTAGCCGCGCGGCGTCTTGTAGTAGTCGTGGTAACCTTGGAAGAACCACGGCGCGTCCTTCGGCAGCACTTCCGGGACGCCGCCGGTGGCGGCCGGGGCCTTGCCGCTTCGGGCGTCCGCGGTGCGCGCGGCGGCCAGGCGTTCGCGGATGGCGCGGCGGTCGGCGGGGGTGTCCTGCTTGTCGAAGTAGCCGTTGGCTTCGACGCGGTTCATGTCGTACATCGTCGAGGCGAGCGTCGCCTTGATCCGCACGTCGAGCGCGGCGGCGTTGAGCGCGTAACCGCCCAGCCCGCAGATGCCGGCGATGCCGAGGCGGTCCGGGTCGGCGTCGGGACGGGTGGTGAGGTAGTCCACGGCGGCGGAGAAATCCTCCGTCGAGATGTCGGAGGCGGTGGCGTTGCGCGCCTCGCCGCCGCTTTCGCCCGTGAAGGAGGGGTCGAAGGCCAGCGCCAGGAAGCCGCGTTCGGCGAGTTCCTGCGCGTAGAGGCCGCTCACCTGCTCCTTGACGGCGCCGAAGGGGCCGCTGACCGCGATGGCCGGCAGGGGGCCTTCCACGCCCTTGGGCTTGTACACGTCGGCGGCGAGCTCGATGCCGAAGCGGTTCTTGAAGGTGACCTTGGAATGCTCGACCTTCCCGGAAAGCGGGAACGTCTTGTCCCACTCCTGCACCAGTTCGAGGGCGGAAGCGGTGACGGCGGCGGCCGCGCAGGTGGCGGCGGCGAGGGCGGCGATGGCGTGTTTCATGGGAGTCTCCGGTTTGGGGGTTGGCGGCGGCGGGAGGCGTTCCCGGCGTCCGGGAAGCATTCGGCCACAACCGAAATGAAATCACAAATACCGATTTTTTATGCATTTCGATTTGCATTGCTTATATCAAAGCCGCGCGGCAGGATGGTCGGCGCCATGGAAATCAGAACCCTCCGCAACTTCGCCGCCGTCGTGCATGCGGGCAACGTCACCCGCGCCGCCGCCACCCTCGTCGCCCGCCTCCGCGCCGCCCCCTAGAGTGGTTTTCGGAATAATGTAGCCGATTCCTTGGGAGGTGCGGCTTTCAGCCGCGCCAATCAGTTTGGGCGCGACAAGAATGTCGCACCCCCCAGCCTTGGGTCCACATGTTTTCGAAAACCGCTCTAGTACAGCGTAAAGTCAAAACATTCGCCTTTGTCGGCCGCAGGTAGGGCGGGCAATCCCCTGCCCGCCGTGCGAAAGGGGGGGGGGATCAAGGCAAATCCATGCGCAAAACAGGCACACGGCGGCGAAGGGACTCGCCGCCCTACCCAGAAAAGATGCGAAAGAATGGACTTCGCGATGTACTCGAGCGTTTCAAGAAATACTATAGCCGTTTCGGGAGGGCCGCGTTTTGTCGCGGCCGTGTGCAAGGACGAAAAACCAGGCGCGGACGAAGCCGGGCCCTCCCCGGCTTGCGGCTACGCTCTTTCGTAATTTGCGCTAAACCGTTCTAATCCGCCCCGGCGCGCGGGATGCCCGCGCGCCGGTCCCCATCCGCTTCCCTGCCGTCGGGGCGCGGCTGGAAGCCGCACCTCCAGAAGCCGCGCGATGGTTGTGGAAAAACATCCGCGCCACTTCCGGGGGTAGGGGGGGGCTCACCCCATGTACTCGATGTTCCGCGGGTCGGCGTCGTCCTGCGCGCCGCCGCCGACGCCCTGCGCGGGGCGGTTGTAGTAGAACAGGTCGTCCATCGCCTTGAGGAAGTCCGGGACGGCGTCCGGGTCCATGGGCGACTTGAGGGGGACGGCCAGGATCTCGTCCTTGAGCGCCTGGATGTCGTTGTCCGTGTATTTGCCGAGCCGTTCGACCAGGTGCGCCATGTCGGGCTTGCCCTCGTCGTCGAACATGCAGGCCAGCAGCACGCGGAAGTGGACTTCGTCCAGCTTCATGGCCGGCATGCCCGGGTCGTCCTCCCCGTCGCCGGACAGTTGTTCGACCGGGAAGCCCGGAAGGTGGTCCTTGGCGTATTCCGCCGCGTTCAGCAGCGGCTCCCAGAACCCCGTGAGGGCGAACAGCCGGAAGGCCTTGCGGTGCACGAAAGTGTCCACGTCGACGCCCGGACCGCGGTTCCCGCAGGCCTCCTGGATGATGGAATGGCCGATATAGACGAGGGCCTTCTTCAGGAAGTCCTTCGACGCCGGGTCCGGATGGACGATCTCGCCGTTTTCGGCCCAGGTGTCGACTCGCTTCGCGGCGTTTTTCTCCAGACTACGGACGGCTTCCTTCCTGGTCGTGAACTTGAGGGCGATGTCCCGGAGTTTCCGGCCGGGAAGCGAAATCTTGGTGTCGAGCGCCCCGATGTCGGACTCCAGCTGCGAATCGCTGGTGGCGGCGGCTTCGGCGAGCAGGGCCATCTTCACTCTTGCGGCGAGGGCGGCGGCCTTGGTGCGGCCTCCGCCGACGCCGAGCTTGCAGCGGAGCCACTGGACGGCGGCGGCGGGTCCCCCGTTCCCCCGCCGCCGCCGCGCTCCCTCCCGTTTCTCCCGCGCAAAGTCCCCCAAGTCCGCCAAGGCTTGGAAGACTGCCCGGGAGATGCGGCTTCCCAGCCGCGCCCATCCCTTCCGCTGCCCGCCCGCGGTGGCGGCCTACGGGGCGGCGCGGAGACCGTCGCGGTGGGCTTCGCCCCAGTCGCAGAGGGCGCCGAGGATGGGGCCCAGGGTGGCGCCGAGGGGCGTCAGGGAGTACTCGACCTTGGGGGGAATGACGGGATAGACCTTGCGGCGGACGAGGCCGTCGCGCTCGAGCGCCTTGAGGGCGTCGGTGAGCGTCTTGAACGAGACGCACCCGAGGTAGCGGCGCAGTTCGTTGTAGCGGATCGTCCCGTGCACCACGAGGGCGTAGAGGATCGGCGCCTTGTATTTGCCCGAAATCAGCGTCAACGTGTAGCAGAACCCCGAGCCGTCGTATTCGCGGCGGTCGGCGGGCATCGGCCCGGAGGGGCGGCGGGCATTGATGCTTCCCTTTTGGAGAGTATCAGCAGATTTTGTGCGTTCTTGTTTTTTCATGGTGTATGTGCGAAAATTCTAGCCGTCCGCACGCCGGAAGGCAATGCCTGTTTTTCGGGCGGGCGGAAAAAACTGCACCAACGAACACAAGGAAACATCCAACATGAACGGACAGAACGACATCCAAGGCATTCTCGAGGCCATCGAACGCTATGCGGAAGCCGGCCGCAAGGCCAGCCGCGCCATCGGCGAAAGCGCCTTCACCCCCGACGCAACCATGAGCTGGGTCGATGGCGGCAAAATCGTGACGGTGCCGATTGCGGCCCTCTACGACGTGCTGGAAAAGACCGGCGAGGAAGAGGTTTCCTACACGGTCGAGCAGGTCTCGCTGGCGGGCGACGTGGCCTTCGTCCGCATTGCCTCGACCTTCGGCAAACTCGCCTCGTTCCACGACCTCTTCACGCTCGCCCGCGGCGCGGACGGCTGGAGAATCGCAAGCAAGATCTACAGCGTCAAGGCGTAAACCCGCGCGCAAACCGCCGCACGCTTATCCCGGTTTTTGAAAAGGGGCGGGAAACTCCTTGCAAACGCGGCATTGGCAGGCCGCTTCACCCCCGAAACCCGGGGAGAAGCGGCGAAAGCCCCGGTGGCGGCTTCTTTTTGGGGCGGCCCGCAATCCATCGGATGGCCGTCATCCCCAGCAGCACCCGCAAGTTCCCGACGAAGGACCGGAACGGCAGATTGATGACCCCGAAATTCTCTTTCATGGCTTTTTCCAGGCGTTTCACGGCATCCCCGCACGCGGGCAGGAAATGGGCGAGGCCCTCGCAGGCCAGGACGCACAGGGCGACGAGGTTTTGCAGCCGTTTGAACGTCCTCACCCTCGCCTTCTCGAGCCCGAATGCCTGCTTGACGTCCTGGTAGAGGACTTCGACGCTCCAACGGCAAAAATACGCGTTGGCGACGGCCACGGCGGCCTTGCGCATTTCCTCCGGCGAAGCGAACGGGCCGAACCCGATGCCGTAAAAGTGCAAGG
>Ga0310786_10003975_pt1 | contig 20867 bp, 16 predicted proteins | sample AusTroGonzalo_MG_FD_203881 | JGI IMG/M metagenome (GOLD analysis project Ga0310786, IMG submission 203881) | Bovine rumen microbial communities from tropical cattle in Woodstock, Queensland, Australia - Gonzalo_03 (v2) (version 2) | ecosystem: Host-associated > Mammals > Digestive system >... | reverse complement strand
TGGTCATGACGACAAATCGTATTATGTCATATGGGCCCACGGGAACTCGTTTTTACGTGGCGGTTTTGAAAGCATCGATACGGAGGAGCAATTTCTCGGCTGCCCTGGGCTTCACGATACTGTAGTTGGAGAAATCCGACAGTATGCAGAAAAAATTCAGGGTGTGACTCTGGATTTTGAAGACAACTACAATGGCGACGGGCGCAAACACGGTTCGTTTGTCCTTAGATTCATTGTCCGATGTGATAAACTTGAAGAGACAATATCAGACGAAACTGTTAAAAAAATTGCGAAATGCGTAAAGGATTCGTGGTCCAGTCAGTCTAAAATGATTCTTGAAGAAACCGATGCTTTTTGCTGGGGTCATGACGACAAACTGCGCGAACAACTCAAAGCAATGGATCCCGCCCCCTTTGCCGAGATGGCCCAATGGTGGAGTCAAACTTATCTGCAAGGATACAAATTGGGAGAAATCCCGCTCGGTATATCATTGTTGCTGCGTTCCACAGGGTTTCAATGCATCATTTGGGAAGGTTACCGACACGATACAAAACATGAGGAATGGATCCTCGCCGATATCATGAAAAAATATCCTGCGCTGCTGGAAATGTTCCCGGAACACAAAAACGGGGAATTTTACTGGAGTCACCCGGCAATCATTCCCTTCGATTCCGTAATCGACTGGCTGAAGAACTTGCAGGAGCTGCTTAAGCGCTTGCAATTGAGCAACCAATAGTTATGATACATAGCAGTCATAGTCGTGCTTCGGACGGAGCGACGCCAGCTCCGGCACGGTTTTGATGGCTTCATCCCAATCGCACGAAGTCATGGCGTTCAAATCCATTTTTTCCGCGAGCTGGAGCGGCGTGTGTTTTATCGCACGCAGAAGTTCCTCGTCACGCAATGTCTGCCAGATCCGGTCGCCTTGAAACAAGTGCCACGGGCAGCGGTCGACGTATTCGGGGCGATGCTTCAGCAGCCGCACCCAGCAATAGGCGATCTCCATGTTGGCATGACAGCGGACCTCGCGCATTTCGACTTCGAAGCGGTGCTTGAAGATCGAAACCGCGTCGCAGCCGTCGAGCAACTCCTCGAGGTTATCTTCATCCCGAAATTCCTCACGCAGGCGTTCCGCTTCGCGGACGGCGGCGACATATTTCCGCTTTCTCCATTTGCGGTTGAAACGCTCCTCAAGCGCCCTTGTCACATCCAGTTCGTGCGAATAGAAAAACGGCTCGTCGATCAGCAATTCTCGGTTCGTCCACGGGACAATGTTTTCCCCTGCGATCAGCATATCCGTGAACGCTTCGCGGTTCCAATTCGGGATCGGAATTTCGAGGGTAACGGTCGCACTTCGGCGCTTCATGGTTTCATCCCTTTCGCTTCAAGTTTTTCCAGATCTTTCGGATTCAGTTTCGACCAGTCGCGCGGTCAATGAACTGCGGCTGTTTGCTGAGGATGCGGCGGATCTGGTCGCTCCTCAACTGCGAAAAATCGCAGTGATCCGCAAACTGCGGCTGGCGGCGCAGCAAAATGTCCCAATGCAACGAGGGACGACCTTCCACTTGCGACCAGTCGAAGTGTTTCTCCAACTGCGGCTGAATGGCGAGCACCGCCAGCCAATAGTCGGGGGCGAGTTTTTCACGCACATCGTCCATGTCGAGTGCATCCACCGCCTGCGGAGCATCGCGCAGCACCCCGGCCAGCTCGAATGGAGAAAGAAACGCATAGAGGTCGTGCCACCGCCCCTCCGGAAACTTCCGTGCAAAGAGTTCCGGGGCGAGAAAGGCGAGCGTCACCAATTCTTCGCGACCGACCGACTCCCATTTGCAGTGTTTTTCGAACTGCGGATGCGCGGCAAGCAATCGCGCCCAGGGGAGATCGGCGCGTTTCCACTGGTCATACCACCATTTATCCGGCGGCTCGAACTCCGGATGCTCCATGAGCAGCAGGAACCACATCACGGGATCGCCATATCGCCGTAAAATCTCAAGTCCGTATCCTGGAGTATCCGCTAATTCCGGGTGTTCCCGCAGTTCATTCAGTTTATCCCACGCGTCTTTCATTTGTCACCTCTTTTTTTGGTCGTACTGCATATTGAGCAATTTCCGTGCCAAAGTCGTTTTTCTGCGTGGCGGAAGAGAAGTCGCGGCGGGGAGCGGTCAGTTTTTCAACACGGCGGTCAGATTTTGAGATCCGCGTTTCGCGTAAAGGGCATCGAATTTTTTCGCATAATGATCGCAGCTCATCTTGCCGAAAACGTTCCGGTAACGGAAGAAATCCAGTCCCAGCGCGAAGGCCGCCGCCATGCGGCGGCAACCGATCTTTTAAACGGAGCCGAAAGACAAATCTTACACGTCAACCGAAATTTTTTTGCGGATTTTTTACGGATCCCGCGCCGTACGGTATTTCTTCAGCAGCTCCGTTTCCAATTTTTTGCGCTCGTCGAGTTCTTTTCTCAGGGAGGCCATGAAGCTTTGGAACATCATATCCTCCGCTTCATCGGAAACTTGCCGGGCGGCGTCGGCATACTCCCGGACCATCACGACAGCGCGCACGAACCGTTTTTCCGGGGCGCTGCGATGTTCCGCGTCGAATTTTTCCGCCGCCGCGCGTCCCTGCCGTGCCCGGATCGCGTTTCGCCGTTCGTCGAGCTGCCGGTTTGCTTCGACGATCTTCGGCAGTATGTTCAGGAACTCCGGCGAAAACTCGTTTTCTTTCAGCAGCGCCGCCACTTCGCGGAGCCGGGCAATTTGCACGGCGGAAACGCCGTCGGCGGGGGACGGCATCTCGGGCGCGAGCTGTTCCCAAAGTTGCGGTGTGACACTTCGCTCGACAGTTGTGTCTGCGGAGGCGGTCGGCGCGACGGCAGCCGGTTCCGGTCGCGACGTCGGGGCGGTCGGCGGTTTCGTCGTCACCCGCGCCGCCTCGGGCGGCTGCCGGAGCACCGCGTACAGCGCGCCGACCGCCAAAACGAGCGTCAACACCGCCGCGGCGATCCATGCGGCACGCCGACGGCGCGGTCCCGGCGCGGAGAGCGCCGCTGCCGTTTCACCGCCGCAAAGCCGGTTGTATAAGAGTATCAGATCGCCGCAGTCTCCCAAAGTCCGGCTGTCGGGGAATGACGGATACTCTTCGACCGGCTTCCCGGAAAGCGCGCAGTAGATCGCCTTGCCGAGCGCGTAAAAGTCGTCGCACGGTTCATAGTCGCGCGTTCCCGCCAGCACCTCGGGCGGCAAGAATCCCGGCGTCCCCGCGAGGACCGTTTTCCCGTCCGCCGTGACGAGACCGATGTCGCCGAGTTTCGCTGCACCGTCGATCCACAGGATGTTGTCGGGCTTCACGTCGCGATGCAGGACTCCGCGCGCATGGAGCGTGTTCAGACACCCGGTGAGATCGTCCGCCATTTGGCGCACCGCTTCGGCGGACAATCTGCCGGAAGCACGCAAGCGGTTGGCGAGAGTGTCGGGCACATATTCGCCGCCATTCGACAGATTGTCGGCGGCGTCCATCGTGTAGTAAAAGTATTCTCCGCAATCCTCGACATGATAGACCTGCAAAAGATCGGTGTAGCGGCAGATCGCCTGATAACTCGTCAAGCCCCGGAGTTCGCGCTCGCAGTTGCGCCCCTGCCGGTAGATGATCTTGAGCGCGTACCGCCGCTGCGTCACCGTGCTTTCCGCCAGAAATACCGAGCCGTAAGCGCCTTTTCCGCACTCGGCGACGAGCCGATATGATCCGATGGTGTCCCCGGCCTTAAAACTCAAGGTGCAATTCTCCGTCGTTGCGGTTGTGTCGGTCGATTATCCCGGTCAGGATGTCGGTACAGCGCTTTTTTGCGACATATATCTGATTGGCCGACAACCCCAATGCTGCCGCGACCTGTCCCACTGGACGCCCCTGCAGACCGTACAGCTCGAAAGCCTGATAAGTGCGCTCGCTCACCCGCTGCCGCAATTCGCTCTTTGCATCGGCGAAAACCGCTTTGCGCCATTCATTCATAAAAGCTTCATCGAACGGCTCTTCCGCAGGAGCGACCGCTTCAGGGCGCAGGTTTTTCTGGGACGATTCCCGGCGGATCATATCCACCGCCTGACTGTGGATCACCGCCGCAAAATAAGTGCGGAACTTCACTTCGCCCTCGCGGTAGACATAGTGCTTTGCCGCGCCGAAGAACTTGAGCATCACCATCTGCACCAAATCGTCGCATGCCGTTTCGTCCAGACGGTGACATGCGCCGACACACCGGATGACGGAAGCATAACGGCAATAGAACTCGTTCCACGATATTTCATCGCCATTCTGCACCCGTTCCAGCAGAGAAGGACTGGTCGTCGGATATTTCAAGGCACCCCCTTTTTCCTGTCATGTTCTTAGATTACCACGTTAATGGTCGTTTGTCAAATTGCGGGGAGCCGAAAACAGCCCCCGGAAGTATGGGAGAGGTCTCAAAATGGTACTTCGTGGTACCTGAAGGCTTTTCGGCGGGAGTTCGTCGAGGCGTTCGAAAGGCGTCCAGAATGCCGTTTTTCGCCTCACCCAGCAACCACAACATCGACCATACTCGCGGAGCGAGAAGGCTTCATAGCGACGCGGAGCGGCGCTGCTTCATATTGGAGCGAAGCGACAATGCTTCATCTGTCAAGGCGAAGCGGGATTTTTGATATGAAGCGTGCCTTCGGCACATGAAGCGCTTTGCGGCAATGCCGCAAAGCATGAAGCGGCGCTCACCCGCCATGAAGCGAAGCCTTGACAGGCTTCATTCATAAAAAAAACGATCGGCCCGAATGAGCCGATCGTGTTTTTTTATGGTACACCCAGGGGGGGTCGAACCCTCAACCTTCTGGTCCGTAGCCAGACGCTGACATTGCTTAAAAAACCGTTTTTTATGAAAAATGTGACGAAAATGTGACGTTTTTTGTTTGACATCCTCCGAATCGTGGCTATTTTTAGAAAGAATCGGCAAGAATGGGGAGAGGTCTTTGAAATGAGTGTTCGCAAGCGCACCACGTCGGGCGGATACACCGCGGAATACCACTACGACTTTTCGCAGGGTGGCAAACGCTTTCGTGGCGTCTGCGAGGGATGCACCACCAAGCGGGAGGCGGAAGAATTCGAAAAGAAGCTGCGCCTCGACATGAAGAATGCGACCAATCAGAAGAACGTGAAATCTTTGGTCGAGCACTTCCGCGATGTGCTGACGGGCGGGACTGACATTTTGCTTGCCGACGCCTACGAATGCTCTCTCAAAAAACCGAAAAAGCGCACGCCCTCCGAGGGGCTTGTACGAGCCAAGCGCTCCTACTGGCGGGATTTCGTCGCGTTCATGGCGGCGCGATATCCTGACATCCGGAAACTCACCGAGGTTCGACCGCTTCATGCCGAGACCTATATACAATATATACGCGAGAACGGACGCTTCAACAAAGTCGTCAGTTACACAGGAACGACGATCACCAAGGAGCGCTCCTATCAGTTGAAGCCCGCGTTGTCTGCCAAGACGATCAACACCTATCAGCAGGTGCTTGCCGAGGTGTTTCAGCTGCTGATGCGCGATGCGGGCATCGTCGAAAACCCGTTTGCCCAGATCCCGATGCTGGCGAAAGAAGCGGAGTGCCGCGAAGCGTTCACCGAAGAGGAGTTGGTGCGGATACGGGACAACATGGACGACTTCACCGGGCCGCTCTTCACCATCGCGATAGCTACCGCCCTGCGCGAAGGAGACATCTGCACGCTGAGGTGGTCGGACATCGACTTCCGACGCGACACCATAACCCGCCGGATGAGAAAGACCGGCAATCTGGTGGAGATCCCGATACTGCCGCCGCTGAAGGCCTACCTCGAACAACTGCGGGCGAAGAGCGCGCTTGCTCCGGAAAACTACCGTGTCTACGTGCTGCCCCGTCATGCGGAGATGTATTTGAGCAATCCGTCCGGAGTGTCGTACCGGATCAAGGCCTTCCTCGAAAAGCAGTGCGGAATCGCCACGACCAAGGTGCCGGACGGACGCTCGCGTGCGGTTTCGGTCAAGGATCTTCACAGTTGCCGTCACACATTCTGCTACTACGCCGGACTTTATGGAATACCGCTCTCCATCGTTCAGAGCATCGTCGGTCACATGACACCGGAAATGACAAAGCACTACTCGGCTCACGCCAGCATGGAGGCCAAGCGCGAGAAAATGAAGCAACTCCCGGAGTTCATGATGCTCAGCGGGACGGCAACGGCTCCGTCCGAAGATGCGGAACGCGAAGAGCTGGTCTCCATCGTCAGCCGCCTGCCGATTGAAAAGGTCCGGGAACTTCTGGCGTTACTGAAGGCACACCGGTAGGACCTACGTTAGGATTTGCGAAACCAGCCGCCGGTTTTCTTGGAGCCCCGGTGTTCGATCTTCGCCGTCTGCGCCTCGGAGGTCATCTGCGCCAGCATACGCCTTAAAGATCCCATGGAAACATCCAGTTTTTCCGCCAGTTCTTTGCGTCGAATACCGGGGTACTCGCCGACAATCCGGATAAGTTCCGCTTCCAATTCAGGGGTGATACGTCGCCTGTTGCCATGCGATTTTTTCGTTTCCTTGTGATCCCTTTGAGCCGTTAAATTGCCGTACTGAACCGTTAAATTGCCGTTCTGAACCGTTAAATTGCCGTTCTGAGCCGTTAAACCACCGTTCTGAGCCGTTAAACCACCGGCTGACGCATTAAACGGCGTTTCAAGACTCGGCATTAGCGTGACCCTGAACTCGGTGAGCTTGTTCACGTCGAATACCGGGGCGGGATTGCCATTCTGTTCCATTTCGGTTTTGACCTTGGCGATGCCGCGGTTGAACTTGTTGACGAACCCCATCACCTTCATGGCCTCGGCTAGCAGAGGATTGCGGTAATCGTTCACGGTAGGGAAGTTCTCCGGCTTGGCAAGACCGTACAATCCACCGGGGTTGGAAATTTCAAGACGCGCGCCGTTGTAGTCGTAAAACTTTATGGGCGCATTACCCAACTGATAATCTCGATGAATAATGGCATTAAGCAGAAGTTCGCGAATCGCCCAGTCGGGATAGCGGTAAAACGTCTCTTCCTGCAAAGCGGAAACTTTGACCGGATGCGGTGAGGCGATGCCGACCTTCACGAAGCCGTTGAGCTCGACGACGGTCTGCAAAAGCGGTCCCTTGTAGGCGTGTTCGGCCAAAATGTCCGCGCCGTTGTCCGCGCCCCCGAACTTGACATACTGGATGTACGCGGACGGAATGTAATTCTCCGGGTGCTTGCCGAATAGGATCATACCCAAGTTGGTCGGGACTCCGGAAACCGTGTCGTAAAAGCGCAGCGCCGCGAGCTGTTCTTCGACCGAACGCGGGTCGCTTTCGATGATCTCCGCCTGGATCGCCCGCGGCAGATAAGTGTTGCGGAACAAATCAAGGTCCAGATCCTGCATACGGGCACCTTCGCACGGCATGATCTCGAAACGCTTCGCCGCAAGCTGGCGGCGTTCTTCGAGGATGTGAAGATCCTCGTCGGTGGCAATAGCCTTGCGCGCACCGACGCGCACCCATGCCTGACCTTTGAATCGGATCGGCGGATAGGCGGACGGGAACACTTCGATCACCACCACGTCGCCGTCGTCGAAAGAAAATTTTTCGATCGACATGGATGGCGGCGGCAACAAAGCACCCTCGGTTTTCAACCCGCCCAATGAGGTCAGCTGTTCGTCCGAAATGCGTTTCCCGGAGATGCGGCCGTCGTTATCCACCCCCAAAAGCAAATAGCCCGGAACGCCGCGTCCCGGCAGATCGTTGGCAAAGGCACTGATGGCCTGTCCCATTTTCTCCGCCTTGTCGAAGGCACGGGTACGCTCGACGGTCTCGGACTCGAGATCGGCGATCAGGAGCGCCAGTTTTTCTTTGGTCAGCATTATGTTAATTCCTTGTTTCAACGATAAAATATACGCACAGAGGCGATATATCAAGCATCCGACCGAAATTACCCTCTGTTTTGCCCATCACGACGTAAAATTGCTGTAGGACAGTTGCGGGATCATCGACTGCCCCGAAACGTAAGACGATTGGGTCGTCGCCGTAAGGTATTTCCCAGCCACATTGTCCGAAAGTTCCGCCATGACGCCACTCGCCCGATCGATCTTCCACGCTTTGACTGCGCTGTGATCGGCGACAATGCACACTCCGGCATCTTGGTCATCGGCGGTTGCGGTAAGCTCATGCGAGATCATATCGGCAAGGGGATCCGGCAGCTGCTCTTTGGAGACCAAAATCACCCCGCGTCCATCAGCAGCGCACGCCCGCAGAATATCAGCGCAGATGTCTGTGTGCTTCAAGATGAGTTCGCTGTTGGCGATGATGATGACGCCAGCTCCGGCTGTCAGTTTCCTGAACAGCGACAGATGCTCTTCGGAGGCGCGTCTCAAAAAGTCGCACCGCATAATTTTCCCTCGCAGGTCTTTAAGCTTCAACGGGGGTTCGTCCCCCACAAATACAGCCGAATTTTTACCCACGACGGGGATGCCGGTAATCGCTGCGAGTATCGCATGGGGCGGCAAGCTCTGCGCATGGATGAAAGTCGCCTCCCGGTAGTAGACCAGATTTTCGACTATCGGGCTGGAAACGTAGTCTTTCACGACGGCCGTCACATCGCCCAGATATTCCGGTCGCAATTCTTCAGGGATAAAGATGTTGTGACCCCGCGCCATGTAGCACAATTCTCCGAGATCGGCCTTGAAGAAACGCTCCGTCGTTCCCTCATGAAATATGATTTCCGAGGCGATGCATTCATGGCGCAAGCGAGCGGTCATTTTCACGGTCGTCTCCAAATCAATACGGTCCTCGGGGTTGCACACCTGCCGCACGTGGCGGCTGCGAAGCGTCGATATATCGGTTTTGGCAACGGAAGACGCGCCGCCCGGCAGACAACCGGCAGCGGTTGTTTCCGATTCGATGCAGTTCATTACAAAAAAAGGGTTTGCGGAAATTACTACGTCTCTGACTGAGTCGTCTATCTTGCGATTGTACCAGATTGCGATGTCTTTTTCGGGAGGGAAAAAATCCCGGCGCGGTCCCGGAAAATCGGAACGCCGGAGATAACAGGCGGGCAGGGGCAAGACCCCCTCCGGCATATTGAAAACTTCCACGATATACTGCGGCTGATTGTCGACCGCGAATACCGGCGTGCAAAAGCAGTTGTCGCCGACGAAGGTCAGCTTCGAAAAGTCTTCATGCCAGAGGTGATCTCCGGAGAGCCGATTTGCGTACCCCCATTTGCCGTTCAGACCGAATTTTTCAGCAAGGGCTTCTGCCTGCCGATACTCCATGTCGCTTATGTTGAAAAAGTCGACGGTATCGAGACCGCTTCGACCGCCGATGGATGCGGACAAGTAGGGAAACGGAACCGCGAATTGCGGCGTACCGTTAACCGGCATCGGCGGCCATCCGGCTTCGATCAACGGCTCCCCGCCAGGATAACGATTCAAGATGGCCCCTAATACAATCTGGGTCTGCTCCAAATCGAATCCTTTGTTCAGTTTCATACGCGATGTGCGCGCGGGGCTTACCCAATCCCCGTTTTCGATGCTTCCGCAGCCATGAAACCGCCCCCGCTCCATCTCGTCGCACAGCGCTTGGTCGACGCGGGATGCCGTTATGATCAGTTCGGAATCGACAAGGCACTGGATAAATCCCCTGATTATCAACTTGATCGGTAAATAGTTACTCTTCATGGCCCGCCTCCACTGCATTGGCGATCACTCGGTAAAGCGATGCGGTCAACTCGCCGAGAGGCGCGTAAAAAACCGTATTGATTATCGCGGTGGAGTGCTCGCGGAGCCCCAGATTGAAAATGACGCATCGACAAAGAAACGCCTCGATGAGCGCGACAAACAGCGGAGCGTTGTGCGGGAGAGCAGTGCCATATGTCCTGGCACGAATAATGGGCGAGACCAACTCCGAAAAATCGGTATGCATCGTCAGTGGAGCGGGAAGCAGATACGACGCTTCCCGCCTCATCTGCTCGTCATAGCCGAAGAAGCGGGGAGAGTTCCAGTCCAACAACTGAGCTCGGTGTGCAAGCGTTTTTTCGCTACAGTAAAAAAAGCCCGGCTGGCACATCCTTCCTGCGATGAGTCGGACCACTGTATTGCGCGGGGAGAGAAAGCATGCCGTTGCATCCCTCAATATGGATGCGATTTCTTCCTCGCCAATGCTTATGCCGAGCTGGCGGCACAGCATCAGGGTCGCCTTCACGTCATGCACTTCAGGCAAAGTCGGACTAAGCACGGTAACCTCCCTTCACCGAGGGAGCGAGGTCCTTGCGCACCCGCTTGGGACAGTTGACGATGCAACGTTTGATGAACGCGTCGAGGCTTTTGCGGGAAATCCGCACGGCACCGGCTCTGCCGCCGCCGAGTTTGCTCTTCTCGATATGCCCCTGCGCGCACCAGTTGTCGATGGTGTCCGTGCTGACATTGGCATACGCAGCTGCTCCTTTGCGCGTCAACCAATCAGACAACGCCTCTTCGGTGGAAGTAGTCTTGGCGTGTGTTGCCAAAAACTCCTCTAAATTGATCCCGACGGTTTTGCAAAAACCGGCGATGAGTTCTTCGGGATTCTTGAATTGCATCGCCTTAACATACTCGCTCATGGGAACCTCCTTTTTTAGAGCTTTTTGTTTGTCGATGCAATAATATATCGCGGCTCTATGCTTGTTTCAAATGCTTGCAGTGCAATATGTTACATCAAATCATGTCAGATTGATGTGATGTGATGCGATTTAACTTGTGCCAAAAGTCTATTGATATCGGCTCCGGTTCATCTACCGAATTTTTAATTTTTCTAATACTATTCGGACGTGTTCCGGAGCATCTGTTTTCCAGTGTACGGCTCGAATGAATCCCGTATTGATCCAATAGTGCAGAATTTTCCCTAAAGAATCTTTCACATTCGCTTTTTTTGCTTACGCCTTGTTTTTCTGCCGAGGATTGAATCAGTTTGCAGATTTTGACTACTTCTTCGGATCTTGCACGGTTGTTTTCTCGCTTCGTAGTCGAAATCTTGTTACGTCGTTCTTCTTCACGCGGGGATTGATGCTTGTATGACTGCAACTTTTGCAATTCCTCGCCGAGTTCCCTTGCTTCGAAGATTATTTCAGTCAAATCTCGGGCTGACCATGTCGTCTTCCCATCGGGGTATCGGTCAAGTATATCAGCAAACCCCAATATTGACGCCCGCACCCCGGCCGGTAATTCGCGAGGTGCAAATAATATCCGAAACAATAATTCTTTCTTCACGTCATTCAAAAAAACGATTTTACCAAGTTTGCTAACAAGTCTATAGTTTGCATATATTTGCATGAATTTGTCAAAAAATATCGCCATCCGATAAATAGACGGAAAAATCCCAAATGCGGTTTCAAGTATTTTTTGTTCCGTCCAATGCGATTGCCTCTTGATTTTTTCGATTATTTCCCGATGGTACGCAAGCATTCCGCGTCGGCACGGTACATCATCCTGATCACTGCGAAAAATATCGGTTATAATGGGATATAACCTCAAGTAAACATCCTTAAATCTAAAAAAAGTAGCAACTTCATAATCATAAATTGCAAAACCAGTACGCCCAACCTGAAGCACGGTATCCCCTGCGACATTTGAAAATCCAAACTCACATGGAATAGTTCTGCCGTCAGGGTGAATAATCTCTCCTGTTATTTCCGGCACAAAAAAAGCTAATCTGTTCAAGCGCTGATAAATGGAAAGTCCGATTTCAAGAGCCATGCCCTACCTTCTCCTCTGCGGAAAATATTGCAATTTTTTATAATACATGACCGGCGAGACTATTTCAAGTGGTTTGGGATTTTTACCCCCTCTATACGTCCAACGCAACGAATTAAACTTGTACTTCCTCAATTCTTCCGGTGCTGCGACACGAAAAACTTGCGGGTGGTGCTGGGCGTAGCGTCCTCGTCGACGTGCTTGGTCAGGTACGACATCTGCCCGATCATCTTGCTTCTGGTCTTCGCGTAGTTCCCTGCCCCACGTGCCAGTGTATAGCCATTGGGGCGTGGGTTGCCGTCCTTGTCCCGGTTGCACGGATAGACCAGCTGCTTCTCGCGTACCTCATCCTGAGTCATCCCGAGCGCATTACCCCAGTGCCGCTCTGCTTTGTCGATCAATGCACAATGATCTCGATGTTTTTGAGCATTGGTAAGCAACGTAAGGTGGTAGTGCTGGTGGGGCTGATCCTTCTGTTCTCTGCGTCCGATGTACTGCGGATCATGGCCTTCCTTCCGTAGCTCTTTCGTCAAATCCCGCAATGCTCTGGAAAAGTCCCGGTTGCTTCCGTCTATCTCCATCTCCTGTGGATATCTGAAGTCCATCCTCGTCTGCATAACCCGCCTGTGTTTCTGGCTCATCGAATCCAATATCTCTATACCTTTTTCGAGATAGCGTTTGTAAAAGCTGTATCCTGTGTCTTCTTGTTTGATGATCTTCTTTCGTGGCATATAAACCTCTTGTGTTTAATATTTTGATTTTGTTTGTTCATGAATATTGTTGTATGGCATTGGATGAGTTATTTCCCCTTTATATATAGAGTATTTGTATATAGTGTACTATATATAATCCCACCGAATATTAAGCTCAAATCACCCTAAAAAATTATTCCTTAATTAGATCCCCTCATATTATAGAAGCATCAAACACCAAAAAAGATGCAAAAAAACAAAATTTCCAAAACAATAAAGGATCAGTCAAAATGAAGATTAAACTGATTGTCAACGGGGTCGGGGCAAACAACGCCCAAATGGAAATCGAGGAGACCTGCGATCTGAGCGAGCTGAAAACGGTAATGGAGAAAGTCGAAAGCGCCATCGGAAATCTTGAACATACCCCAACGCCGCAACGAGCCCAACAAGATGGAAATCAAGAAAGAGACCGTAATTTCATTCCGGCGTCAGAGAAGGCTTTGAAGGCGTTGTTCGGTGCCTGCGTGAGCAATAGGACCGATGTCGAAACTGTATGCCGTGAGTATGGCGTCAATCCGGAACACATCAGCAAACGGGATTGCATGCGAATGACCAACGATCTGAACGAGCGCTCTGGTTATGGCAAGTTCTAATCGGAAAAAACGCAGGCCGCCCCGGCAAGATGACGTTTGCCGGAGGCGGGCGGTATATAGTGAAGATCGTTTTAGGGCGGCAGAGACGCTTTATCTGCCGAGTTTCTTCCAGACGGGCTCGAGGTCAACGATGGTCCCGGTTCGGGCCGCCTGATCTATCGCCATCGCAAGAACCGCGCTTTCCAGTCCCTCGCTGCCGCTGCATTTGGGAGCGTCGCCCGTGGCCATGGTGTGGAACAGCTCCTTCATGATGACCTCATCACCACCGCCGTGACCGTCAATTTTCTTGTAGTCTATCGTGTACTCCTCGTTCGACCCGACGCGGCGGTAGCGGAGCAGATGGCTGTAAAGTTCAATTTCAATCGTTCCCTCGGTGCAGCTGAAATACATCCGGCGGGTCGGCATCGCGTTGGACATCGTGCACTGGAACTGCACCCGGATGCGGTTGCGGTACTGAAATATCGACACCTGGTTGTCCATGAGATCCTTGTCCGAGGTGAACGCGTTCGCCACCGCATGAGGATCACGCCAGCCGGTGAAGACGTCCGCGGGATATTTTCCGCCGCGCAGATATTCGTTTTCGGGGATGAAGAAATCCCTGCCGCCGAAACTTGCGACCTTCGCCGCGTGGGAACCGCAGAACCAATTGATGAGGTCGAGGTCGTGACAGCACTTTTCGAGGATGTGCGGTCCGGCGAGCGCGGTATTGCGTCGCCAGTTGGTCATGATGTAGCAGCCGTGGTGAGGAGAAATGTTCTCGTCCGCGTTGATTGAGATGATGTGTCCGAACTCTCCGCTGTCGAGCAGCTCCTTCACCTTGCGGTAAATGGGCGAATAGCGCAGTACGAAGCCCGTCGCAAAAAGCCGACCGCTTTTCTTGTGGGCGTCGTAGATGTCAACGCAGTCGTCGATGGAGGTCGCAAGCGGTTTTTCGGCAAACACATGCTTGCCCGCCTTGAATGCCGCAAGGATGTGGTCGTGGTGGAACGCATTGGGCGAAAAGACCATCACCCATTCTACTCCCGGAAAATCTATCGCCTGCTGCGCATCGGAGCAATTCACGGCGTCCGGGGTTTCCCAAGTCGATTTCACGAACTCCATTTCGGAAGCGTCGGGATCGAATACGGCCGCCACTTCGACCTGACGGGCGGAGTCTTTCAACAGATGACCGATGACCGTGCGCGCACGTTCACCACAGCCGAGTACAGCGATTCTTATTTTCTTTTCCATGGTCTTCTTATTATAAAAAATTCCCCCGCTCCCGGCTGCCGGAGATGTCGCGAACTCCGGCAGATAGGGAAACGGGGGAAATATCGTCGTTTACGCCAACTGCTTGAACTTAAGCACGCCACTTTCAAGGTCGAAGCCCCAGCCAGCGTAGTCGCCGGAAGCGATCTGCCCCTTGTAGGCGAGACCGCTGACAATCTCCGAGCCGCCGATCTCGACGTCGAAAGTCGTGCCGGAGAACGCTTCGGCGACGGCGGCGATGTTCCAGCCGCCCTGCGCCTGCGCGTCGTCTGCGAAACTCACCTTGACGGAATCGCCCGCGAAGTCCGCGCCGCTCCAAGTCAGGAGCGACGTTCCTGCGAGAACTTCCGCACGGTCGGTGAGATCGAACACCCATTTGCCGTTACTGACGTTGCCGGACTCGGTCGCAAGCGTCATCGCAGTGCTGTCGGCGAAAGTAACACTGTTGAAGCCACCGACCGAACCGGAGAAGGCCCCGGTGTAACCGTTGAAGCTCAACGTCGCATCGCTCGCCGCTCCGCCGACGTAGCTGTAGCCGAAAACATCGCAACCGAAATTCGCTGCGCCGGTGAAGATCACGCTTGCAGCTCCGGTCGTATCGCCGTCAAGCTGACCGCGCGCATAAATCGCGCCGGTGATATTGCCGCCGGATACGGAGATGGTGATGTCGCCCGTTTCGGTCGAGCCGCCGGAACTCGAATGACTGCCGCCACCGAAGACGTTTGCTATCGTGCCGCCTTCGATATTGATGTTCACATCGCCGACGATGCTCTTGCCGCCGGTCTTCTGTGCCCAGCCGCCGCCGTAGACGTTGCCCATAGCCGCATCGCCGGATACGGTCAGATTTACATCGCCCGCCTGAGCCGTCACACCGGAAGCCATGATGCCGCCGAAGACACCGCGACCGCCTGCAGCCGTACCCCAGCTGCCGCCGGAGATCGTCGCCGTGACGCTGTCGACAGTATACACGGTCGTATTCGCAGCGGTTCCGGTGGCATAGCCGCCCGCGAAGATGCACGCCTGAGCGCCCTTGGTGGTCGAACCGTCGGTGATGGTCAAAGTCACATCGCCCGCAGCGTGGGCTCCCGCCACGCTCGATTTCACAGCCGACGCACCGTAGATGTTCCCCGAGAACTCGCCGCCCGCAACTGTGAGCGCGATGTCGCCCACGGTCGTCTGGACGCCGGTGGTCTTGTAGTTGGCAAGCGCGCCCGCATAGAAGTCCTTCGAGAACGAGCCGTCGGAAATCAGCGTTTCGGTCTTGCCGGTGACATTTCCGAAACCGCCGGCGTAGGCTGCGCCGGTCACATCCGCACCGTCGAGAGTGAGTTTCACCCCCGCCACGCTGCCGCCGTTCCCGGCTCCAGCCGCGAGGTTGCGGATCTCACCCGACTTGGCCTCGATATTAACGGTGTGCGCGTAGTTGCCCGACGCGCCGTAAAGCGCGGTCGTGACGTTCGTGCCGTCGATCTCCAGCCACGCATCGCCCGCCAACGTGCTGTCCGCCAGCGTCACGCTGTCGGTGTAACTCGTGGTCGCGTCCCACTTGGCCGCGCGGTCGTTGGTGTTGAGAGCCGTGTCGGCGTTCGTGATGGCTCCAGCCGTGGACTTGGCCGCGCCGATGCTGAACTCCGTGACCGCGATGGAATTACCGGTCGAGAAGTTCCAAGTCTTACCGGCGAAGGCGTTGGTGTAGGTCGCTCCGCCCTTGACCTTGTTGTCGTACAGCCCCTCCGCGTCGCAGCAGACGTACCTGTCGGTCGAGCCGGTCGTGGCAATGGTGTAGGTCGTGCCGATGTTGAGCCCCTTGGCCACGATGCGGGTGTCACTGCTGACGTAGCCAAGGTTGTTGATCGTCAGGCTGCTGCCGCCAGCCGTGAAGTCGAGCGTCAGCAGACGCCCGGTGTCCGCACCGACGCCGCCAGCGGAAAAGACCAGCTGACCGCCCGCTGTGATGGTGGTGTTTTCGATCTTCGCGGTGGCTGCGCCTATGCCAAGCTTGCCGTTGGAGTTCACCACCGTACCGCTGGCCGCGGCGTTATCCCAAACATTGACGATCGCCTGCTTCGCGCCGCCATTGAGTACGGCGTTGTACACTACGGAGCTGTCGCGCAAGACAATCGACGTGTCGTCGTTGGGACCGCCGATGATATTGACGCCGTTCAACACCGCGCTGCCGAAACCGGAGATGCGCCAGTCGTCTTTGACGATGGCGTTTTCGACCGTGATGCCGTCGCCGAAGCCGATGCGATAGGCAACATCGTCGGCTCCGAGGTTCTTGACTACGCCGTTGACGACCGAGAAGCCGTTCGCATTCGCAGCACCGTTGTAGTAGAAGGTGCTCGCCGCGATGTTGGTGTCAGCGCCCTGAATGGTCGCGGCGCTCTTGTTGCGGGCGTAGTTGACCGTCGCGCCCGTCACGGTCTTGGCGTTGTTGAGTGTGTTTTCGGCGACCATGTTCACGATACCGCCGTTTTTCACGTCCACGACGCCGCCCGTCGCGTTGATGTTGGAGGCCACCGCACCACTGCCGATATCGATCTCTCCGCCCGTCTGAACAATGCTGTTGAGCGTCGCGCCGTTGTTGGCGTAAACGTTGCCCGCAACGACACCGTTGTTTACGACTGTGGTGCCGTATATTTCGGCCTGACCTCCCATGCGCACGTCGAGACCGTTAATGGTCGTGTTGCTGGTCTTGAAGTTGACGTTGCTAGTGAGTGCGCCGCCAGAGTAGACCGTCAACGCGTCGATAGTGCCGCTGATGGCATAGAGCGTACCGCCCTGTTCGATATCCACATTGCTCAGCACGCCATCCGCCTGAAGGAAAGTCTCGCCACCCTGCAGCGTCAGGTTGGCTCCGACGTTGCCGTTGCGGACGATCAGGGTGCCGTTCTCGACCGTCGCGCCGTTGACCAGCGTGTTGCCCGCGGCATCGAAGAGGCGCATTTCACCGCCGTTAATCTTGCCGCCCGAAATGCTGGCACCGTTCGACACATAGGTGATGCCGCCGGCGAATTCGCCGTCGTTCCATACTGCGCCGCTCGACAAAATCACGTTACCGGCCGTTTGACTGACACTGTTCAGCGTGACGTTGTCGTAGAGGTAGACGCCGACACCGGGGGCGAAAGTTCCGCCGTTAATGACGGTCGTACCGTAGATCTCAGCGTAGCCTTCGACGGTCAGGTCGTTTATGACCGTATTGCTGGTGCCCGAGTTGCCGTTCCAATATCCGCCCGAGTGGACGGTCAGATTGTCGACCGTGCCGCTGTAGGTGAGAAATCTCGCCGTGTTACCGTAAAGATCGACGTTACTCGCCACGCCACCGCGGTTCACGATGGTAGATCCGCCGGAAATGGCGATGTTGGTGATCGAGTTTGTCGCAGAGTAGACGAAAAGGTAGCCGTTTTCGACCGACACGTCGTTCGCCCACCCGTTACCGGCGGCGTCGATTACGTCGATCTCGCCTTTTGCCCCCGTGATCCTGCCGCCCGACCACACTGCGCCACTTGATACCGCCACTGCAGCGGCGGTCGCAGCTGCGTTGATGTCGCCGCCCGACCAAATCGCCCCGCTTGACAGATACACGCGGGCACCGTTGCCGACCGAAACGTCACGGAAAATGGCTCCGTCGAAAAGGTAGGCCCTGCCGGTGACGGAGCCGCCGTTCACGACTGTCGTGCCGAAGACTTCCGCGTAACCTTCAACCGTGAAGTTGTTGATGACCGTGTTGCTGACCTTGAAATTGTTGTTGCGCGTGAAGAAGGCCCCAGTCCCGACCGTAAGGTTGTTGACCGTTCCGTCGATGGTGTAGATCTTGCCGTCATTGAAGACCACATCGTTCAGCACGCCGCCAGCCTGCAGATAAGTCTCGCCGCCCTGCAGCGTCAGGTTGGCTCCGACGTTGCCGTTGCGGACGATCAGGGTGCCGTTCTCGACCGTCGCGCCGTTGACCAGCGTGTTGCCCGCGGCATCGAAGAGGCGCATTTCACCGCCGTTAATCCTGCCGCCCGAAATGCTGGCACCGTTCGACACATAGGTGATGCCGCCGGCGAATTCGCCGTCGTTCCATACTGCGCCGCTCGACAAAATCACGTTACCGGCCGTTTGACTGACACTGTTCAGCGTGACACCGTCGTAAACGTAGACGCCTATACCCGGTGCGAAAGTGCCGCCGTTAACGACTGTCGTCCCGTAGATTTCGGAATACCCCTCAACGGTAAGATTGTTGATGACCGTGTTGCTGGCACCCTGATTGCCGTTCCAGTACGCCCCGGCGTTGACCGTCAGATTGTCGATCGTACCGCTCAGGGTGTAGAACTTGGGTTTGTTGTACAAATCGACGTTACTTGCCACGCCGCCGTTCTGGATGGCAACATAACCGACTCCGGTCACCCCGAGCAGAGTGAGGTTGGCCGCGACGTTGCCGTTGCGGACAAAGAGATAACCGTTGGATATGGTCACGTCGTTGACTAAACCGCCGCCATCCGGGTTGAGGTTGTCGATCTCGCCGCCATTGATGAGTCCGCCTGACCACACACCACCGCTCGACACGAATGCCGCGCCCGCAGTGGCGCTGCCGCCTGACCACACGCCGCCGCTCGAAATATGAACCCTGGCCGCTGCTCCGACAACAGAACCGTCGTACACGACTGTGCCGCTGGCGATGAGAGCGGTGCCGCCAGAAACCCGAACCGAACTCATGTAGCCGCCGCCCCACCCGATGGTGTCGGCATTGACAGTACCGCCGAGGATGTCGAGGTTGAGGGCGCTGGCCCCCGCCTGAAGATTCAGGGCTCCGGCGGAAAGTGTGATCGTGTCGAGAACATTGCCGACGCGGCGTGCGAGCAGCGTACCTCCCTTGACCGTGAAATTTTTGATCGTCGCGTTGCCGCCGTTGGTGTAGGCGTACAGATTGCCGTTGATGAGTTCCGAACCGTCGACGATCACGCCCTGTGCGTTCCATACACTGTAAGTTGCGCCGTCGTTGATGACCAGATTGGAGGTGTTGGTGGTAATATCAGGCATTTTTTACTCCTTGTTCCTTACTCCGAATGATCCGTTGCTATTTTTTTGTCAATTATTTTCCAGAAATTCGTAAGCCTTTTCCACCCCGCTCGTTCCACCGGTGGTGCAGGCTTCGTAAATGGCCCTTGCGTACGGCGTTTTGCCGCCTTGCGTCGAAAAGGTGATCATACCGTAATATTCCACCAGACTGTCGGAGCTGACGGTCGATACGTTTCCCGCGAGCGTTGCGATGTTGCACCGCTCGCTGTGCACCGCAAACAATGTGCCGTAGGCCAGATTGTTGGTACCGATGCTGGGAGCGTACATGTGGGAAAAGGCTCCGGGACCGTATGCCGCCGCATCCCCGAGAAGAATTACTTTGCTGGGGGATAGATTTTCCTCCTTGACCTTGCTGTCCATGTTGTTAAGCGTCATGCTGTTGTAATATCCGCGTCTGTAGAGATTGGAAGAGTTGAGCTGAAGCCCGAGGAAGTTTTCGCCGTTGTTGTAAGCGGAACCGTAGACCTGATACGCCTGATTGTTGTTGGGCTTCAGCTGATATGACGGACAGTGCAGAAAAGGTATCGTATCGGTGTCGGGATAATCCTCGGGGATGACCGAGAGGTACTTCCCCTTGCCGAGTGCATACGGATAGGCGCTCCGGTGCATGTTGAGGGCTTTGGTTCGGCTGTTGGAGTTCTGCCAGAATTCGCGGTGGTCGTTGCGATAAGTCTGCGCCAGCAGCCCCAGTTGTTTCAGGTTGTTCACACAAGTGGTCCCCTGAGCCCGAGCCCGCGCCGACTGCAATGCGGGCAGCAGGATCGCCGCGAGGATCGCGATAATGGCAATCACGACCAGAAGTTCGATCAGCGTGAATTGTTTTTTCCGCATCTTACTCAACCCCTTTTGTTCCGGCTTTTCGCCGTCCGAGTGGCGAAGAACCTTGTTTTTATCGAAATCAGTTCCGAATTATCAAAACATTACCTTTTCCCTTGCGGCGGCAGCAATTCTATTCTGACATCCGTTATTTCGGCTCTCGCTCCCTTGTCGGTGAACACCCGCGGGACAACGAGCCCGGTGTGCTTGGCCGGAATAAGAACGCAGCTGAACGTATTGGGGGCTGCCGTAAGTTTGAAAGCCGGCGAGACGCTTCGGGGCAGCAGATTGCAGCCGTCGCTGGAATAACCGGACTGCTTGTACTGAGGCGCTCCGATCTTGCCGTTGTGCGCGAGATAATTCCACAGGCCCATGCGCAGGTTTCCGCTTCCCGACGCCCTGACCGTGATGCGCACCCGACCGCCCGGTTCGATCGCGAGCTTGGGGTACATGTGCCCGCAGTAATATGCGGGACCGCGTTCGCCCTCGGTGATGATCGCCTTGCCGCCGGAGATCCCGACGCCGGGATTGCTGCGCTGATTCCCGTCGGTGAAACCCCACGGAGTAGTAAAATCGCCTTTGAGATAATGCGCGAATTCGCTGTTCGGATCAAGCCAGTAGGCTT
>Ga0310786_10003974_pt1 | contig 20878 bp, 10 predicted proteins | sample AusTroGonzalo_MG_FD_203881 | JGI IMG/M metagenome (GOLD analysis project Ga0310786, IMG submission 203881) | Bovine rumen microbial communities from tropical cattle in Woodstock, Queensland, Australia - Gonzalo_03 (v2) (version 2) | ecosystem: Host-associated > Mammals > Digestive system >... | reverse complement strand
GCCATCTCCTCGAGCTGTGCACCCTGCTCCAGACCAGCCACAATATAGAAAGCAAGGATGGGCAGCACGGCACCGTTCATCGTCATCGAGACAGACATCTTGTTCAAGGGGATGCCACCGAAGAGCACCTTCATGTTCTCCTCGTTACAGATGCTCACACCAGCCTTACCCACATCGCCCACCACACGGGCGTTGTCAGGATCGTAACCGCGGTGCGTCGGGAGGTCGAAGGCCACGGAAAGACCCTTCTGGCCAGAGGCCAGATTACGGCGATAGAAAGCGTTCGACTCCTCTGCTGTGGAGAATCCGGCATACTGACGGATGGTCCACGGGCGGAAGGGGTACATCATCGAGTACGGGCCACGAAGATAAGGGGGAATACCGGCTGTGAAGTCGAGATGCTCCATACCCTCAAGGTCTTCCTTCGTATAAACAGGCTGAATGTCTATCTGCTCGGGCGTACGCCAGTTAGCGCTGATGCCATTCTCCTGCTGCCACTGCCGACCATCCTTCTGCTGGATGCCGGCATAGATATCTATGTTATTGAAATTCTTGCGTGCCATAATTAGATTCCGAGTTTAGCATTGTACGCACGGAGCGTTTCGAGCTGGTTAGACTTAACATGAATGAAGTTCTCAATGCCCGCAGCCTTCAGGTCTTCAGAGCAGGCGGGGGCACCAGCCACGACGAACATGGCACGGCCGTTGAGATACTGGAAAGCGGGGATAGCGTACTCAGCGTACTCATCGTCACTGGAACAGATGACCACGATGTCGGCCTTGGCCTCGAGGGCAGCGTCGACACCCTCCTCGACGGTCTTGAAGCCGAGGTTGTCCATCACCTTATAGCCAGCAGCAGCAAGGAAGTTGCACGAGAACTGGGCACGAGCCTGACGCATGGCGAGGTTGCCGATGGTCAGCATGAAGGCGATAGGCTGCTTGGCGGCCTTCTCCGTACTGAGGCGCAGGGTCTCGAACTCCGAGGCGAGGCGCTCTTTATTCAGAACAGGGAGTCCTGCTCCGTCAGTTGCTGTGGCACAGCAACACACAGAACCTGCAGGCTGCTTGCCGTCGCTGGTCTCGGTGAAGTTCGGGAACTGGTTGGTTCCCAGAATGAACTCACGGCGTGTGGCGGCAGCGGCGTGACGCTTGTCGTTCGTGGTGTTCACAGCGTTGGTGACATTTCCCTTCAGGGCTTCTGCAAGGAATCCGCCAGCCTCCTCGATAGCGAGGAACAACTTCCAACCCTCACGGGCAATGGCATCGGTGAGGTGCTCAATGGTATAAGAACCACCTGCCACGTCGACGAGTTTGTCGAAATGGGCCTCCTCCTTCAGCAGCAGCTGCTGGTTGCGGGCTATGCGCTCTGCAAACTCCGTCGGCGTCTCGTAGGGCTTGTCGAAAGGTGTGACGATGATGGAGTCGACGTTAGCCAAAGCGGCCGACATCGTCTCTGTCTGGGAACGGAGCAGGTTGACATAGCTGTCGAACAGCGTCTGGTTGTACTCCGAGGTGATGGCGCAGACGTGCATCTGACAGGCGCAGTCGCACTTTGGTTCGTACTGCTTCACGATCTGTGCCCAAAGAAGACGGGCGGCACGGAACTTCGCAATCTCCATGAAGTAGTTCTCCGAGACACCCATATTGAACTTGATGCGCTTGGCAGCCTCGGTAGCCTCAACACCAGCCTCAGTGAGGACATTCAGATACTCCGCACCCCAAGCCAGGGCATAACCCAGTTCCTGATAGATGTAGGCTCCGGCATTGTTCAGCGACACGCTGTTCACGTTGATGCAACGGTAGCCAGGCAGTTCCTTCAGGGCTTCGATGAGTGACTTGGCTTCACTGAGTACGGGCGTCACGTCCTTTCCCTTCACGAGGATTTTCTCGATGGGGTCGAAGTTGATGCTACCCTTCAAATCGGTCAGGGGATAGCCCTTCTGCTTGAAATAATCAAGCAGTACCGTAGCCAACTCCACACAATGACGCTGGCAGGTCTTGAAATTCAGCTCCACATACTGCGGCAGGATGCCGTCAAGGAGTGTGGCGATGAACTCCTTGTTGACGCTGTCACCAGAAATCTTGAAGCCCAACGAGTCGACGCCCTTGTTCAGGATGTCGAGTGCTTTCTTGTTAGCCTCCTTGACATCCTCCACGTTTATGTCCTGACGGACAAACCAGAGGTTGTCCGATTTCTTGTTGCCGCGGACGAAAGGGAATTCTCCCGGCAGGGAGTCCACTGCCTTCAGATCCTTCAGGTCTTCGCGGCGATAGAAGGGCTGCACGTTGAAGCCCTCGTTAGTTCTCCAGACGAGTCGTTTCTGGAAGTCGGCCCCTTTCAGGTCCACTTCAATCTTGTCCAGCCACTCCTGCGTGGTAGGCGCCTGAAACTCGCTGAAAAGTTTCTCTTTAATGTTTGACATAGCTTTTAATAATATAGTTATTCTCTATTACGGATTTGCAAAGATACATATTTTTTTTGAACTTATGCAGATTTTAGTAATATTTTAGTTTTCCCAACGTTACTATATATAAAAAAGGAACATGAGAACGTTATTCCTCGCCTTCGTCCTGCTCCCCCTGACGGCATTTGCCAAGAGCATCATCTACGACAGCAACGTAAAATCGCTGCAGGTTGTGGTCAACGACGACTGGCTGTCGCCACCCGTCATGTCACTGAACAAGGGCAATGTGCTGAACGTTGCCTTCGACGAACTGTCACACGACTACCATCGCTACATCTGTCACCTGGAGCACTGTGAGTACGACTGGACACCGTCGGACGAGCTCTTCGAGAGCGACTGGCTCGTGGGGTTCAACGACACCCCGATAGACGACTACGAGCCGTCCTTCAACACCACCGTCCTCTACACCCACTATAAGCTGCAATTACCCAACGAACGCTGTCGGCTGAAGATGAGCGGCAACTACCGACTGCACATCATCGACGAGGAGAACGACGAGGAAGTGCTCTGTGCCGAGTTCCGCGTTGTGGAACCGCTGATGAACGTCGGTCTCAGCGTCACATCGAACACCGACATCGACGTCAACCAAAGTCATCAGCAGGTGGCGATGACCGTCACCTACAACAGCCTCAGGGTGACCAACCCCCAGGAACAGACACGCACCATCGTCATGCAGAACGGCCGCGAGGACACGATGAAAGAGGACATACGTCCCAACTACACGACACCCCAAGGGCTGCGCTGGGAGCATAACCGACAACTCATCTTCGACGGCGGCAACGAGTATCACAAATACGAGGTTCTGGACGTCAGCCACCCCACTCTGGGCATCGACCACATCACGTGGGACGGCGACCACTATCAGGTATTTCCCTTTACCGACGCGCCGCGCCGCAACTACATCTACGATGAAGATGCCAACGGTGCCTTCTACATCCGCAACAGCGACAACACCGAGAACGACCGTACCTGCGACTATGTCTACGTGAACTACAAGCTGCAGCCCGCCCGCCACTATGAGGGAGCTCACGTTTTGGTGGACGGCGCATGGGCCACGGGACCGATGGAGGACTACATCATGACCTACGATGCAGAGACGCAGAGCTACCGGGCGAGCATCCTACAGAAGCAGGGCTACTACTCCTATCAGTACGTGTTGCGCGATCTTGACGGCACCACCCACAGTCTGCCCGAAGAGGGTTCATTCGCCGAGACGGAGAACCGTTACCAAGCGATGGTTTACTACAAAGGAACGGGAGAACGAACTTGGCGGCTCGTCGGTTACAATCAAATAGACAGACGATAGTCGCGCGGCGTCATGCGGAAGTGGTGGAAGAAGCTGGAGATCATGCAGTTCGGCGATGCGAAATGGCAGTCAACGGCAATCTCTTCGATGCTCTTACTGGTAGTACGCAACTGTTCCTGCACCTGCATGAGACGCATGACACGTGTCAGCGCACGCGGACTCTTGTAGAGGTTGGTTGAGATAACCTGGAAGAACGAGGTCACATCGCTGCCCGTCAGGTCCACCAGTTCGCGGATAGTGAACTTACCCTCCTGTTCCTTGATGTAAGGCAGTACGATTACCATCGTGTTGATGAACTCCTCACTCAGCTCAGCCTCGTTATCACCGCTGACGGCATTCGAATCGTTACGTCCGATGCCAATAACCTCGCTGTTATACTCCTCACAACGCTCGGCGAAGTTCTGTATACGACGCACCATGTCGCCCTCATTGCTGCTTCGCTCCACACGCAGGCGCGTGTTGCGGTTATAGAGGAACAGGTTGACAACTATCAGTGCCAGCAGGACGACTATCAGTCCGACAATCAAAGCCGACTTACGCCACCACGGTTCGTGGATATTCACCACCCACACGTATGGCTCACCCACCCACTTGTCAATGACATTCGAAGCCTGCAATTCAATATGATAGGTACCGGGATTAAGGTCTACCATCGGCAAATGGAGCAGTCCGCGACGGTCCACGAGGCCGCCAGAGTTATAGGCCGAATAGGTCTGCCACTCGTTGTTTAACTCCATAATCCTGACACGGTAGTACGTCTGCAGCGGACGGGCAAAGTTCAGTGCCGAGAAAGTCAGCGACAGCGTGTTTTGGTTGTAGTTCAGGTTTATCTCGCTCATACGGGTGATAGCCTTGTCAAGGATAACCCTACCGTTGACTTTGGCTCCCACCGAGACGAAGGCACCGTTCACCAGCAGGTTCGTCAGTTTGGGGTACATCAACATGGGCTGTTGCGACAGCAACCCACTGAAATCCGAGGGGTTGAACACCAGCACATGGTCGATGGTCTGCATGACGATGCTCCCATCCTCGAGTTTCATCACCTTGCCATCGACAAAAGCCTCGTTAGGCACGTTGTCAGCTCTGTCGAAACTGGTGACATACCTTATTTCGCCGTCGACAATCTGCATACACGTGATGCCACAGCTACAGCTCACCCAGATATTGTGCATATTGTCCTCGATGATGGCATGTATCACGTTATTCAGCAGTCCCGACTTCGTATTCAGCAAGACTGGCTCAGCCTGTGGTGACTTGTACAGATAGAGTCCGGAGGCAGTGCCCACCCATGTCCAGCGACGACTGTCTATGAACATGACATTAGCCTGCTTGCCATTGAACTCGCCAACGCCCTGCAGGTCGCTCATCATGTCAATATACCTCACGGCATCGGGATGGTCGTTAGCCAGCAACGTGAAGGGCGCATCCAACGGACGGGCATAGAGTAGTCCACGTTTCTCCGTACCTATCCACAAGCCGCCCTGCCTGTCAAACTCTATGGCATTGACGTTTGCCGTCATCCGTCGGCCGATGGACAGAGGAAGTGTCGGTTCGTGGACTATGACGCCTGTCCTGACGTCGTAGGTAAAGTAGCCCTCCGCCGAGGCGATGTAGAGCACATCGTTATGCATTGCCATGTTGTTCAGCCGCAGCTGCGACTCCATGACGGTCGTCCATTGGCGCAGCTCCACATCGTAGTGGAGCAGTATGGAGCCCTCCTTGCCGTTCCTTATCTGGAAGACCGTCTTCTTGTAGGGCTGGAGCACCGATGACGAGCTGTATTTCTGGATAGCCTCGCCCACGTAGGCCCGGTTCTGATATCGTTTCTTACCGGAATTGATGTCGTAGCTCACCAGCAACCCGTCCTCGTAGAACAGCAGGAGTTCCTTGCCGTCGAAGACCTCCACGTCGTAGAGGTTCAGCCGTTTGTCCAGCGGGAACCGCTTCTTCAGCCTGGCATCCTGAATGAAGTCCTTGCCACAGAACCACACATCACCCTCCTGGTCTATGAAAAGGTCCATCACCTTGTCCTTCATCCCCATCGTAGCGTAGAGACTGTCCATGTTAGCGACAAACTCCTCCTTCGTCAGGTTGACGCACGTCACCGACTGTCTGTCCTTCAGCCACAGGTGGTGGAAGGCATCGTAGTTCAGCCTATAGTTGCCATGGTAGTTTTCGAGGCGGTACTTGTGTTCCTGATCGCTACTGATGTACGAGAAGTTCGCACCGTCATAGAAGTTGATGTTACCAATCGTCGTGATGGTCATGCGTCCCGTCTTCGTACACTTAATGGTCTCAGCCGAGTTGTCAGCCAGTCCGTCGGCGGCGGTGTAGACGCGGAAAACACGCCTTTCTTCCGCCCGCGCAGACATCACACAGGCAAACAATAGCACAAAGGCTGCTAACTGACGTATTCTCCTAAATAACATATTCTTACTTCTCGATTGTTCTTTTATCTCGCAAAATTACACATTATCCGCCATATTTTCATCAATCGCCCCACTTTTTTGTACTTTTTTAGTAATTCATTTCCTGACGATGACGCTGCCGCTGGCCTGATGTGTTGCCAGAATGAGTACCTCGGCTATCTGGACGTGGGCAGGAGCGTTGGCCGCGTAGACCGCCACGTCGGCAATGTCGTCACCCGTCAGGGGCTGTATGCCCCTATATACACTGGCGGCTCGCTCTTTGTCGCCATGGAAGCGCACGTTGCTGAAGTTCGTCTCCACGAGTCCCGGCTTCAGATTAGTGACGCGTACGGCCGTGCCAGCCACGTCAATACGCAGTCCGTCCGTGATTGCCTTTACCGCCGCTTTAGTGGCACAGTAAACGTTGCCGCCAGCATATGCCGCATCGCCCGCCACGGAGCCTATGTTGATGATGTGCCCACGGTTCCGCTCCACCATGCCCGGCACCACGAGTCGCGTCATCGTGAGCAGCCCTTTGACGTTCGTGTCAATCATCGTCTCCCAGTCGTCGGGACTGCCCTCGTAGAGCGGCTCCAGCCCCAGCGCCAGTCCCGCATTGTTCACCAGGATGTCAATAGACTGCCACTCCTTAGGGCACCCTTCCATCGCGCGCTTCGCCTGCTCACGGTCCCTCACATCGAAGGCCAGCGTCAGCACGTCGGCCCCCTTCGCCGTCAGTTCCTGTTTGATTTCCGCCAGTCGCGTGGTGTTTCTTCCCGTCAGGATCAGCCTGTCGCCATTTTCGGCAAACTTCCTTGCGCAAGCCTGTCCAATACCGCTTGTCGTCCCCGTTATCATTACAATTTTATTCATCTTCTCGTTTCTGTTTTTCGTTATTTTCATAGAATCATGGTGCAAATATAGCTATTATTCCGAAATAAAGCACATAGAACAGCGAAAAAAACATCCCGTCAGTCGAAATTGTCGTGCATCATCGCTTTTCAAGAGCAGACAGGCAGCCTCAACGCTCCGTAAAGTCTATCTCGACGATGCGCAATTCCTGCTTGGTGTCGCCGCCGTTCTTTGCCTTGAAAAGATCTAATTCACCTGCTGCGGGCTCTGCCACCTCAACAATGCCACCAAAGGCGTCCTTGTCCTTGCCGGCACCTTTCAGGCGGATGGTGATCTCGTCGGTTTTTACGCGCTTGGCGGGTGTCAGATGGACGTAACCGAGGCTGCGCTCCGTCTCACCGCTCCAGATGAGTGTCTTTCCAGCATAGACTTCAAGGGGATAGCTGCGCAGGCGCCAGCCGGTGAGTTTCAAGCAGATATCGTCGATGAAGGCCTTGCGCTCGAGACGGTAGGTAATCCACGCGGTGGAGAGGCGTCCGTCGTTCTTCCACTCCGAGAGCTCGTTGTCATCATAGCTACGTGAGGCTTGGTCAGCGTCGTGGCCTGCCTTGGCAGAGATAATCTTTACACCACGTGCCTGCTCGGTATATGACGGTGTCAGCGGTGTCTCGCCACGATTCAGCCGCCCTTTGAGCGTCAGTTGCGGTAGCAAATTATTCACTTTTCCTTTTTCACTATTCACTTCAATATAGGCTGGTTTCAGGCCCTCGGCATAGGCCGAGAGGTTGATTTCGCCAGCGTTGGTGGTAGTGCGGACGAGGACGCGGTTGACGCCACACTCCACGGGAAGCTCCATCGCGTCGGTTTCTATGCCGCCAATCCACTTACCTTCGCCCCATAGTTCGAAGTGCACCTTGCGGTTGTCTAACGGACAGCGTCGGCCCTGGCGGTCAAGCACTTCCACCTGGAAGAGTATCATGTCGGCACCATCGGCCTTCGTGCCCTCTGGGTTCGTGATGGCCGAGAGTTTTAACTGATAAGGTTCGCCCACGGTCTCAATTTTATGACTGGAGAGAGGAGAGTGGAGAGTGGAGAGAGAATAGCTTACAGCCTCCAGCGTGCCTGGTTCGAAGGGAACGTTGTCGAAGGTGAAGAGATAGCGGTAGCTCTGACGGCCCTTGCCCAAGCTTTTGCCATTTAGGAAAAGTTCTACCTCATCGCCCGTTGACACCACATAAACAGGTTTCTTGGTGTCCTTGTCATAGTTCCAATGGCCAATGATATACGTTCTCGCCTTCTCAGGCTCCACCCAGCCATTCCACATCACCTGATGGACGAAGAATGCGTCCTTAGGGATGCGCATGGCGTCAACGACACCGCTGGTGCGGTAGTGCTTCTCGCCGCGATGGTGGGTGTTGGTGTCGCTGAACACGATCTTCACACCGCCCGACGAGACACGGGTGCCTGTGCCAGGACGCTCACACCAGTAGTCGTACCAGCGGCGCACCATCTCGATGGCCAGCTGATCCATGTTGTGATTGTAGTCGGGAGCCGGCTGATTGCGATACAGCGGGCCGTCGCCTTCCTTGTGGTAGGGGTAGCTCCACTCGTCCCAGAACTTGCGCAGCCCCTCATCGCGACAGTACTCCATCGCCCACATCGGATGCTTGTGGCTCTTGTTGATATACAGCATCTCGCCGCCATACTCTGCCTCGTCGATGTCGAGCATCTCACGGCTGCCGATGGCACGTCCGCCACAGGGGTCGTAGGCATCGCGGAGGGCCTTCATCTCGAGCATGTGCTCGCGGCTGATGCTCTCGTTGCCACATTCATAGAAGAGTATCGAGGGGTTGTTGCGGTTGTAGATGATGGCGTCGCGCATCAGCTCCGTGCGCTGGGTCCAGCGCGGCCCCTCCACATCCTTCTCGGCATCACCGGCAGGCATGGCCTGGATGAGTCCCACGCGGTCGCACGACTCAATGTCCTGCTTCCAAGGCGTGACGTGCATCCAGCGGACGACGTTAGCCCCCGACTCCACCATCAAGCCGTTGGAGTAGTCGCTGAGCCAGGCTGGCACCGAGATGCCCACGCCCGGCCACTCGTTGGACGTGCGCTGGGCATAGCCGTGCACCATCAGACAGCGGTCGTTGAGCCATATCTTGCCGTCCTTGAACTCCGTCTTGCGGAAGCCGGTACGTGTTGCGACTAAATCGCAACACACAGAACCTTCCATAAGGCTCGTCTCAACGGTATAGAGGTAGCCGTAGCCCCACGACCAGAAGTGGAGATCCTCTATTTCCTGTGCTGCCTTGACTATGATCGTCTCACCGGGATGCAGCACCTCGCTGGCACCATAGAAACGGGCGATCTCCTTGCAGTCGGCATCCTTTACCACCACTCGCAACGTGAAGGAATGAGCCTTCGTGTCGTCGTTCTTCACCTGCGACTCAACGCAGATCATGGCCTTGCGGTTGGGGACGTCGAAGTTCGTGGCATAGACGTAGGTTCCCATCGTGCCGAGGTTAGAGTAGAGCGGTAGCGTCTGATAGAGCTTGCCCGTGACGTGCAGCCAGACGTTCTTCGGGATGCCGCCATAGTTGGCGTTGAAGTTCTTGTCGTTCCACTGGTAGCGGCTGTCGTGACGGCGCGAACGGTACGTCCAGCTGTTGTCGCAGCGCACGGCCAGCACATTCTCGCCCTCCTTGATATACGGCGTCAGGTCGAAGCCACAGGCCATCACGCCGTTCTCGCTGAAGCCTACGTGGTGAGCGTTCAGATAAATGTCCGCCCCCTGTCGCACGCCCTCGAACTCGATGAAATATTTGGAACCTCCCTCATTCCCTCCCAAGGAGGAGGGAAGTGTGAAGGTCTTGCGGTACCAGCAGATGGTATCGGTCAAGTCGACAATATCCTTACGGAATGCCTCGTCTCCGTTGAAGGCGTAGGGCAGCGTCACCCGTTGCCACTGGCTGTCGTCGAACGAAGCCTCAACGGCCTCGGAATAGTCGCCGACACACAGCCGCCAGTCGGCATTGAAATTGAGCTTCTGTCGCTCTACGGCTTGTACGCCCATAGCGAGCAGCATGATGATGCTGAATAACACACTCCGTCTCATATCTTATTCTATGATGTATTTCTTTCCGTCCTTGATATACAGTCCTCGCTTTGGCGTCAGCACACGGCGGCCGCTGAGGTCATACATATATTTACTATTTGTCGATTCTCGATTCACCATTTCATTGTCCAGCGCTTTGATGCCCGTCGTAATGGCCTTGTTCTGCACCTTCGCGGCCTCGGCCCATGCCATGGCATCGCTTGTGAGGTCGCTGCCCAGGTAGTAGCCGGTGTTGGTGGGCTGGTTGTAGCCGATGTTCTCGTTCAGACAGCTCATCCAGTAGCAGTGGTCGGTCATGAGCCAGGGGAACTTATGGGTGGTGGGATACCAGGTGGAGAATATCTTGATGTCCTGCAGGCGTGTGGCATCGGGCAGGATGACCTCCTCGCGCCAGTCGCCCACGAGGTCGCCGTACCAGCAGGGGTTGGACTTCGTGCCGTTGATGAACGCCTCGCTGTAGCGGTACATTGTGAAGGTGCGGCCGTACTTCGGACTCTGGATGATATTGTCCTCGATGAGCTGGCGAGAGAGGTTGCCGTCGAACCACACGGCCATGCCGCAGCCGCCCTTCTGTCCCTTGGTGTTGATGGTGGTCTCGGTGCCGTCCTGCCGGATGTAGTTGCCCTGATAGTAGAAGAACTCGCAGCCGGGGTATTCCGGGAAGAAGTCCCCCACTAGACAGCGTCCCATGTCGATGTCGCTCGTAGCGTCTTTCTTCCAGATGACCGAGCCGTCGCGGGCATCGTGGAGGGCCACCATCGTCTTGCCCGTCTCCAGGCAGTGGAACATCTGCAGTCCTTCGCGCTCGGGCAGGAATTTTCCAACATGGTTGGCATCGCCGTGGCCCAAACGGGTGTTCCAGAGGCCGATGCCGTCGTGGTCGACTGCCATCGAGCCGTACATCACCTCGTCCAGTCCGTCGCCGTCGAGGTCGGCCACGTTCAGCGAGTGGTTTCCCTGCGAGGCGTAGGTGCTGTGCTTCTGGCCGTCCTTGCCAGTGCCCTTGTCGTTGGTGTCGAAGCGCCAGCGGCGTGTCAGGACGGAAGAACCGTCCTGCGCACGGTAGTCCCACGCCTCGATGACGCTATGGCCGTAGACGCCACGGCCGAGGATGACCGAGGGCAGTCCCGTCTCGTCGAAGCAGCCTACGCCGATGCGGAACGAGCAAGCTCGTTTCCAGTAGTCGTCGCCCCATGAGCTGCTGGTCTCGCGGTCAATGAAATTGTCACGTGCCAGTTCGCGCCCCGTACGTCCGTCGATAATGCTGATGAATTCCGGTCCAGCCGAATTGTAGTGGTCCACCCATCCGGGACTGCTACTGTTCAGATTACCCCATGTACGATAGTCTATTTTTCCGTCGTCATTCGTATCAAGTATCTGCTGTCCGTCGCCAAACACCGTTCCCTCGCAGGTACGGATGGCCATTTCAGCACAACCGTCGCCGTCGAAGTCAGCTATGGCAAAACTCGACGAATTGCCCAGGATAACACCCGGACCGCCCTTCACACGCCACAGCAGCGTGCCGTCCAGTTTGTAGGCATCCCAGATAACCGCCCACAGACAGTCCTGCTGCGAGTAGCTGGCCCCTGAGCCGTCGCTGACAATGTTGCCGTCGGCATCCTTCACGCTCTGCAAGCGCTTGATGACAATCTCAAACTCGCCGTCGCCGTCGAGGTCACCTACGCTCACGTCGTTGGCAGTATAGACAATTTTCGACGTGTTCTCGTAGACATCTTTCGTATCGGCAAGCGGAATACTGATATAGGGCAGTCCTCCACTCACCTGCGCCTTTGTCAGTGTGAATGTCGACAGTGTCTCCGTACTGCCCGTATAGGTCAGGCGGTAGTGATTGTCGGCCGTCTTGCTGGCAGAGCCATCCTGATAGCAGGTGCGGTTCTTGATGTTCGTGGCAATCTTCTGCTCCGTACCCATACCGATAGTACGATAGAGGTCGAAGCCCATAGTGGCATCATCGCCAGGGAGCATACGCCACGTGACAAGCACTTTGCCCGTGTGCTGCTGATAGTCGTCCAGCGAGGCGTTCTTCGCCCCGTTGATGCTGGCCCACAGAGCACGCTGCTGTGGATATGCGGTCTGTCCTGAGACAGAAGCGACAACACAACAGAGCGGTAAAATAAGTAGTTTTAGTAGTAGTTTGTTCATTGTTTGTTTAGAAGACGCAGGGAAGCGTCAGAAGTTGGTAGTAGAGTGTGCGTGCCAAACGCTCATGTCCCTTGTCATTGGGGTGCAGACGGTCAGTATCAGCATTGTTGAAGTAGGGAGCATGGACGTCGAGCAGAGGGAAGAGTCCGCCAGTAGCACTCCAGTCGAGGACGGGGACGGCCCAGATGTCGGCGGCCTCCTTGACGGCATTGACATAGACGTCGAGGTACTCGCCACACTGGTTCGTATACGACTCATCGCACTGCCAGTTCTTCTCGTTAGCATGGAAGTCGCTGCGATGGATGGGTGTCAGCAGTACAATCTGCTTCGTGGGGAAAGTACGCTTCAGCGAGTCCATGGCAATATTGATGCGTCCGCGATAAGTCGTGGCGTCCATCGACGGCGTGCGCTGACGACGCGTCACCATCGTCTTCGGCTGACCATGGCCGTATTCCACCTGCGCCTCGCGCTCGTCCCACCATACGCCAAGGGGCACGCCGTTGTTGTAGTCGTTGGTGCCACAGAAGACGAGGATGGCATCGACATCCTGCCCGTGCTCCTTGAGCAACTGATCAGTCTGGCGGGGTATATCATTCCACTGGCGACCGCTAACGGCGTAGACATAAGGCTCAATGCCTAGCCAGTCGGCCAGCAGGCCCCAGTACTTCTTCTTCGCCGCCTTGTTGCGCGGATCGGTGATGGAGTCGCCGAAGTAAGCCACACGCTTGCCCTGCCAGGGATGAGTGAACACGGCGCTTGGCTGTGCCAAACTAAATGAGAAATGACAAATGACAAATGAAAGAGTAAGCAGCAGTCGTTTCATGTTTCTATTGTTTTGAAAGATTCTCAGAAGTTATTTTACGGGAATGACGTAGAACTTATGACTGGTATTGAAATCCAGCATCCACTGGTCGGCGATGACATAGTCGTCGAGGGCCTTTATCTTCAGTGTATGCAGACCTTTTGATATACGGACGGGCGTCTGCTTCAGCGCCTGACCACGCAGCACGTTCTGCTTCCAGCGCTCTGAGCGGTAGGGTTCCTTCAGCGAGATGACGACGGGCGGCTGGTCGTCAATCTGGACGGAGTAGCGCAGGTCACCCTTATCACGTAGCTGCGTGGGAATCATGGCGGTGTAGAGCACGGCATTAAGGTTCTCTCTTGTCCCCTCGACCTCGAAGTCGTAGACAAGCTCGCAGCCCTTGGGAATGCTGACGGCGTTCATCGAGTGTCCGAGCATCTGGATGGTGGAAAGTGACTGGTGGATGGTGGATGATGAAAAGTCACAGGCGTTACGGGCGATACCGCGTCCCGGAGAGGGGTGTTGCGGCAGACGGGTGCGCACCTCGCCGAAGACGGGGAGGTCGCGGGGAGCGGCGGACATCAGTCCGCGCCACTTGCCGTTGTGAATAGTATTGTAGCGTTCCGTCAACTGTTGTATCTCCTCATAGGCCCGGCGACTATCCTCCTCGTCGGCGAGCATCTTGCGCGTCATGGCTGCGGCAGCGTGGACGGGATAGAGGACATGGGCGAAGTAGGCATCCTGACGAGCCTCCATCACCAGCGGACGCCAAGTGTCGACGGTGGCCTCGATACGGGCGAAGGCCTCCATACGCTTATAGGCTTCCATCAGTGAGAACTCCGTTCTTGAGGGTACAGACTTCCCACCAGGATATTTCTTCTTGTCGAGCTCTACCTGTGTCCAGCCCATGAACTCCGGACGGCGAATGGCGTTCAGACGGTACCACTCACGCATGGCGGGGGCAATAGCCTTGCCTACTACGCTGCCGAACTGCGCTGAAAGCCACTGCTCCAGATGCTTTTCCAGGGTACGGGGGTACGGGGGCGCGGGGGTGCGAAGGTACGAGAGAGTTGTCTCGTTGGGAACAACTGAACTGATATCCCACGCCATATCAAGGAAGAGTTCAAGCTGATAGGCGGCGACCTTCGGGTCGTGGACGTTGGCAATCCACAGACGGCGGCAGTTATGGTCGTAGGCTGTTTTCATCTCATGGTATATCAGTCCCGGCTGGGTAGTTGAAAGCCAAAGATAATCGTGCGGACGTCCCCAATAGCTCAGGTGGTAGTAGACACCTCCCCCACCCTGTCGCTGCTGCTGTAAGGTATCGGGAAGACGGGTCAGGTAGCCGTAATTATCATCACACCACATCAGCGTCACATCGTCGGGCACGTTAAGGCCGCTCTCCATAATCTCCAACACCTCCTTGTAAGGGATGAAGACTTGGGGAGGATTTTTCGAGGGGGTACGAGAATAGTAAGTGGAGATGAGCTTGCGCTGGTCGTCGATGACCTGCTGGAGACCCTTGAGTTTCTCCTCTGGTGTCTTCACACCCTCCATCGCGCCGTCATGGATGCCACGCATACCGAGGGTGAACATCACCTCGGAGCCTTTCACCTCCTTCAGACGCTCCGTCCAATAGTTCTGTACCTGCTGGCGATTGGTGATGTAATTATAGGGGCCGCGTTGTTTCACGTTCCACTCTGCCACGTTGTTTCGGAGGAGCGGTTCGCAGTGCGAGGTACCGATGACGATACCGAAGGAGTCGGCCAGCTCGCGATTTCCCTTGACGGTGAAGAAGCCCGGTGTACCCTCATGCATAGCCGGCCAGAGGATATTGGCACGCAGGCGCAGCATCAGCTCGAACAGACGGCGATATGTCTGAGGCCCCATATTGTCCGTCGACCAGCGGCGTAACGACCAGTCCTCGTCGTTAATAAAGATGCCGCGATAGGCCACTGAGGGGGTGTGGTCGTAGGAGAACGTCTCGTCAAGAACGAGACGCGCACTGCTATGGGGACGGACGTCGCCCCACCACACCCACGGCGAGACACCAGCCAAGCGCGACAGCTCTAGCAGGCCGTAGGCCGTACCTCGGGCGTTGTGCCCCTCGACGACAATCTGTCCGTCCTTAACGCTCAGCCGGAAGCCGTCGTCAGAGCCCTTGCCCTGGACAACACGAATTACGGGGGTGCAAGGATGAGAGGGTACGGGGGTGCGGGATTGAGGTCTCATGCCCGTCACCAGTTCCATGTCGTCACTCCACATCTGCAAAGCTTTCATCACCACGGGCGACACCTTTCCCTGCACCTGATAGGTTATCGGGTGCTCGCCATCGAACCAAACGAGCTGCGCCCTCGCCGCTGACACAGTCATAACGGTAAGGGCACAGAGGATGATTCGAGGTACGAGGTACAAGGTTCGGAGGTACGGGGGTACGGGGGTACGAAAGACCTTACTCATTCAGAAATCACTTAAAGGGTAAGTACCAGTTCTGCTTGTCCTCGAGGTTGACTGCAGCGTTCTTGTAAGCCAGCTTGCGGGCCAGCCACTGACTGCCGAAGTTTCCACCATAGAGGGCAGCCTCGTTCTTATGACGGGCCAGTCGCATGAGGTCGTACCAGCGGCAACCCTCGAAGGCAAGCTCCAAAGCGTACTCATCACAGAGAAGGTCTTCGACGGCATTGATGGTGTCGGCCTTGGTGGTGCCGACGGCAATACCCTGAGCCGCGATGTCGTTAAGCTTCATACCGACAATGGTGTCGAGCTGATAGGGCGACAGTCCCGGGCTGTAGACGGCACCGGTATAGTCGCAGGTGGCACCAGCTCCGTGCATATGTACACCGATGCAGTTCTCAGACTCAGAGAACTTCGAGATGTTGGCCTCGGAGAGCAAGGGGTACGTGGTCTGCAGAGCCTGCTTGCTGGCGTCGCTGATATACAGCGGGCCACCACTGCCGGCGGGCTGGACGAGGAAGCGGTTGATGCCGTCCTTCAGGATGGCGAAGGCAACGTCATAGTAGCCTAAGCGGTTGAAGGCCTCAGCAAGACGGAGCCATACGCCGCTGACGCGGTAGAGCAGCACCTGTGCATAACGGTTCTTCGTAATCCACGTCGCGGTCTCTGCCGTCTCGTTGTCGTCGCGCTCACGGGTGATGGCGCTGTAGCGGGTGTCGCCAATCTTCACGGAGTTGATGATGGTCTTCGTCGTCGTGCTGGTCGAGGACTTGTAGTAGTAGTCTTGATTCTCTGTCAGTGCATTATAGACGGCACTGGGCACAATCTGAATCTCGTTGACGTAACCCGTGGTGTTCGAGTAGAAGTCATAGCCATAGGCCAGCGGAATCTGAGTAGTCACGCCGGCGCGGTTGTTCGGGGCCATGGGGATGTAGGTGACCACATCGCTACCTCCGGTAAAGATGTTCTCCCACTGGGTGGCAGAGAAGCTGAACGTCCCACCCCAGTCGCTGGGGAGCATCTCCGTAATTGCAGCCATGCGGCGGCCGCTGACGGAAAAATTTTGCATATAGGCAGTATGGCTGCTACCGGCAGGAAGCACCTCCGTGAGGTAGGTGATGTAGTGGCGTGCTGCCTGTGCATACTGGCCTGTCTCAAGATACATATCACCCATGACGACGTCAACGGGGATGAACAGCTGCGACGTGGTGATGGAGGACGGCGCATTGCCGTACTGCGGCAGTCCATAACCGGTATACTGCTCCAGGTCGGGAGCAAGTTGTGCCACGATGCCGTCCATGTCGAGCTCGGGGAAGCGGTTATTGTCTATCTGCGAGATCTGCGTCAGCGGCTCAGTGTAGAAAGGCACCTTGCCAAAGACACGTGCCAGCTGCATATAGGCCCATGCACGGACGGCCTTCACGGCCACATACTCGTTCATGGCGACATAGGTGGCACCAGTACGGAGCGTTGTGTCGCGGTGGGCGATATAGTAGTTGCAGTTGTTGATGACACGGTAGTAGACGTAGGCAGAATCGTACTTGTTCGTCTCCGACAGCGAGAACTGCGCCAGCTCGCGCAGGTTCTTGTCTGTATAAGCGGTGGTGTCTACGAGGTCGCCACGCATCTCACCGATGAACATATACTGGTCAGCAAGCTGCTGCATACCCTGGAGGATACCCAGCGCGTAGTAGATAGAGTCAGTCTTCTGATTGATGTCCGGCTCAAACAGCTGACGCTCACTGTCGCTCTCAAGCATGTCCTCGCACGATACGAACATCGTGCTAAATGATAAATAACAAATGATAAATGACAAACTTATCAGATGCCGTTTGTTTATCTTAATTTTCATATTCTTCATTTTTCATTTATACTTTTTCATTTAGGGCGCAGCCCGCATTACAGGTTAATCTTCACGCCGGCAAGGAAGGCGCGGCCCTGAGTCAGACAGCCACTGTCAATGCCCTGGTAGAGGACGCCGTTGCCGATGGAGAACTCCGGGTCGTTACCCGTATACTTCGTGAAGGTGAGCAGGTTCTGTGCCTCTGCCCAGACGGTCAGGCCCTGGAGCCACGTCCAACTGCCTGGCACGGGTACACGGTAGCTGAGGTTGACGGTCTTCAGACGCAGGTACGAACCATTCTCTATCCAGCGGTCGCTGAAGCGGTTGTTGCCTACGGGGTCGCCGAAGACGGCGCGCGGCAGCTCTGCCTGCTGACCCTCATAGCGCCAACGGCCAGTGCTGCTCACCTGCTGGTTGTAGAACGTCGAGCCACTGTTCAGTACTGAGCGCTGGTAGTTGTACACATCGTTACCCAGCACATAGTTGAAGCCCAGCGACAGTGTGAGGTTCTTCCAGCTGACATTAGCAAAGATATTTCCGTAGATGTCGGGGTTGGGGTCTCCGATGACGGTCTTGTCCTTGTCGTCGATGGCACCGTCATCGTTCAGGTCGGTGAAGTGCACATCGCCAGCCTTGAAATACTGCTTGGCACCCGTCTCGTCCTCCGTATAGAGGTAGCCGTTCTGTCCGGCGGCCTGTGCCTCGGCGTCAGTAGCGAAGACGCCCTCTGTGCGGTAGCCATAGAATACACCCACGGGCAATCCTACCTGTGTGAGGATATTGCTCTCACCGTAGATGGAGTTCAATGCCTCATAGCCTGCAGGCAGCTTCGTCACCTTATTCTTATAGTGGCCGAGGCTGGCGCCTACCTCCATGTTCCAGTCCTTCGTCACGATGGGCTTGAAGGTCACCATGGCCTCAACACCCTGGTTCTCCAGCTCGCCGCCGTTACTCCAATAGAGGTTGATGCCGCCGATGGGGTTCTCGAAGGCTTTCTGCGTCAGCAGGTTCTTGGTCTTGTGATAGAAGTAGTCGAACGAAATACCCAGTCGGTTGTTGAGCAGGTAGCTCTGCAGACCAAGGTTCAGTTTGTGCGTCGTCTCCCACTGAATCTTGTCGTTACCGATGTTAGTCAGTTGGATACCCATGGCGCGGTCGTAGTATTTCACCGAGGTATAGCTCGTGCGAGCGGCGTAGTTAGAGATATGATCGTTACCGCTGATGTCATAGCCAGCGTTCAGGCGCAGGTAGTTGATACTCTTCTTCGGGAACCACGACTCGTTGGTCAGCACCCATCCTAACTGCAGGCTGGGGAACAGTGCCCACTTCGTGCCGAAGAGTCCCAGTCCGTCAGCATTCTCGCCGAAACGGCTGTTAGCCTCGCCGACGAGCGACAGCGTAGCGAAATAGCGGTTCATGTAGTTATAGTCCACATTGCCGTACCACATGATGTTCTTCCATGTCTCGTTGACACCCTCGACACCAGGGAAGCCACTAGTCTGCAGGGAGGGATCTTTGTCGTTACCTTTCGAGTTGTATTCCGAGCGCAGGTCGCTGTTGTCATACGAGAAGGTGTTATAGCGGGCACCGACAAAGGCGTGGAACGTGTGCTCGGCATACTGCTTCTGCCAGTCGGCCTGAAGCTTGCCCATGAAATTCTGCTCCTTGGCGAACATCGAGGCAACGAGCGAGGTGGTGGTACCCATCTGTTCGACGACGAACGGCGGCACACCCTCATAAGGACGATAGTAACGCTGCGAGTTACGGTTCAGCACATAGCTCAGGTCGGCACTCAGCTTCCAGGCTGGCGTCAGCTGGTAGACGGGGTGCAGATGGACGGTGAAGAACGTGTTCTCGGCCTTGTTCTTGTTGTCGCCAGTACCGTTGGCAAGGATTGCCAGAGGGTTGGCCAGCGACTGACTGGTATAGGTCGTTCCACGGTTGCCGTCGGTACGGATCAGTCCACCGGCGGGATACTCACTGGCGGCGAGGATATTGTCGTAGCTCGTCAGCAGGCTGGTAAAACTGCCAATCACGGAGTTGTACTCATAGGGAGCCACCAGCGGCGACTTCAACAGTGCCAGTGCCGTCGGCGATGTGACGGTGTTACGGCTGAAGCTGGCCGGCATACCGTCGTCATACAGTCTGTTGTTGGTACGCGTGATGGCGATATCAAACTGCGTTGAGAGGTTCCAGAGAATCTGGATGTCGGTATTGAAACGTACGTTCATACGGTCGAAGTTGCTCTCCTTGAGTGTGTTCTCCGACTTGACGTAGCCCACCGACAGGTTGTACATACCCACATCGTCACCACCCTGCACGTTGATACTGTAGTTCTGCGTCAGCGCCGAACGGTAGACCTGGTCTTTCCAGTCGGTATCGTTGTGGTACGGATAGTAATAGTAGTTTCCGTCGATGTTGTCGTTCAGGAAGTAAAAACCCTTATAGTCATTGATGTCGGTCACTGTTCCCAGCAGCTCGGTAGCGTAAGTACGGTACTGGGCAGCGTTCATCATCGTCGGCTGCTGCGGCACGAGCTGCACGCCCACGCCGATGTTCGCATCGATACGCGTAGCCATCGAACGGCCACGCTTGGTGTTGATTAGGATGACGCCGTTGGCACCGCGGGCACCGTAGAGGGCCGTAGCGTTTTTCAATACTGTCACCTTCTCAATATCGTCGGGCGAGAAGTTGGCCAGCAGGTTGTTGAAGGAACCGGTATGGAGGGTGCCGCGCTCACGCTGCATGTCCATCTCGATACCGTCGATGACCACCAGCGGCTGGGCATCGGTGGTCAGGGAGCCCAGACCGCGGATAAACATCGAGGCGCCACCAGCTACGGCGGCAGAGTGCATCACACTGTGGACATCGCCGCCCAACTTGTTGGCAATCTCATTGTCGACAGTCACGCCGAAGCGCTCTATCTGTGCGGTACGCGTAGCCGTATAGTCCGTGCCGTCGCCGTACATCGTCTGGAACTTCGCGGGCAGCATATTCACTCTGACTGTCTGCTGGCTGTCACCGGCAATGATAGCCACCTGCTGCGACATATAGCCGTCGGAGAAGGCATAGAGAGCGGTGGCAAACGTCGGCACCTTGATACTGAACGAGCCGTCACTTTCACTCATCGCCGTATAGCGGTTGTAGCCCAGTGCGCGCAACTGCACACCTGCCAGCGGTTTTCCCGTCGACTGGTCGGTGACGACACCCTTGAGTTCCACCGTCGGGTAGCTGTCCTGCTTCATCTTCGAACGGTCGGGCTGTTTGATGACGGCCTCCTCAATCACTTCCTCCTCATCGTCGTCAGTCTGTGCGAAGACGGTAGTCGACAGTCCCAAGACCATAGTGCAGACGGCTGCTCTTAGCACGCCGTCGTGCAGAAAGTTGAATATATTACGCTTCATGATCATTTCTTGTTAGATTCTTCAAATACGGCCAACTCCTTCGGTTTCAGGATAATCGACACGATGC
>Ga0310786_10003973_pt1 | contig 20881 bp, 16 predicted proteins | sample AusTroGonzalo_MG_FD_203881 | JGI IMG/M metagenome (GOLD analysis project Ga0310786, IMG submission 203881) | Bovine rumen microbial communities from tropical cattle in Woodstock, Queensland, Australia - Gonzalo_03 (v2) (version 2) | ecosystem: Host-associated > Mammals > Digestive system >... | reverse complement strand
TGAGAAATATAACGGCTTCCGAAAATTAATATTCGTCAGAAACTGTAAGTTTTTTTCTGCCTTTGGCTCTTCTGCGGGCCAAAACCTTACGGCCGTTAGCCGTTGCCATTCTCTCTCTGAAACCGTGCTTGTTTCTACGTTTTCTGTTCGAAGGTTGATAAGTGCGCTTCATCTCTGTATCTTTTTGTTTGTTTCTTTTACCCTAAAATCCCTTTGTTTGGGGCTGCAAAAGTACAAAAACTTTTCTTTGTACCAACTTTTTTCTTGAAAAAAATGAAAAAGGCAAAACCAAAACTGATTTTGCCTTTTTCAAAATGTTGATATTTAGTTGTTTATGCAACAACTTCTTTTCCGGGAATGTTCTTCAGCGTTTCGACGAGGAAGTCCCAGAAAGGCTGTACGCTCTCAATGAGCAGGGCTTCGTCGGGTGAGTGCGGGTGCACCAGCGTGGGTCCGAAGCTTACCATGTCCCAGTTCGGGTACTTGGAGCCGAGGATGCCACATTCCAAACCGGCGTGGATGACCATCACTTTAGGCTCTTTGCCAAACTTGTCTTGGTAGACTTTCTTCATCAGGTTGAGGATGGTCGAGTTGATGTTGGGTTTCCAGCCGGGATAGTCGCCGGTGGAGTAGGCCTCTGCGCCGTTGTCGGTGAGGTTCTTGCGAATCTGCTCGGCGAGTTTGTCCTTGTCGGCATCGACGAGGCTGCGGGTGAGGGCGGCGCAGACGATCTTGCCGTCTTCCATCTTCACCGTGGCGAGGTTGCTCGAAGTTTCAGTGGTGCCTTCAAAGTCGTTCGACATGGCAATGACGCCGTTGGGGTAGCGGGCGATGGCGCAGAACATGTTGTCTTGCGTCTTCACGTCGATGACTTTTTCGGGCATCTCGGCGGGCTCGCAAAGGATGGCCAATTCGGGCTCGGTTTGAGCGAACTCTTCCTTGCAAAGGGCCTCATATTCGGCAGCATACTTTTCAAACTCTGCTTTCTTGCTGGCAGGAACCACAACGATGGCTTCCGACTCTCTTGGAATGGCGTTGCGCAGGCTGCCGCCGTCGATCTTGGCGAGGCGCAGGCCGTATTTCTCGGCTGCCATCAGCAGCATGGCGTTCATTACCTTGTTGGCATTGGCACGACCGAGGTTAATGTCCATGCCCGAGTGACCGCCTTTCAGACCCTTGACGAACAGACGATAGGCCACCATGCCAGCGGGGATGGCTTCAAAAGTAGGCGTCCAAGTGCCGATGGTGTCGACACCGCCGGCGCAGCCCACGTAGAGCTCGCCTTCGGTCTCGGAGTCCATGTTCATCAGGATGTCGCCTTTGAGGACGCCGGGTTTCAGCAGGTTGGCACCCGTCATGCCAGTCTCTTCGTCGATGGTGAAGAGGGCCTCGATGGGACCATGTTGTAGGTCGGTGGCTTCGAGGACTGCCATGGCAGCGGCGGCACCCAGACCGTCGTCGGCGCCGAGGGTGGTGCCGTTGGCCTTCACCCAACCGTTTTCGATGTGGGTTTCAATCGGGTCGTTCTCGAAATCGTGGACCTTGTCGGCGTTCTTTTGCGGAACCATGTCCAAGTGGGCCTGTAGGATGACACCCTTGCGATTTTCCATTCCAGGAGTGGCAGGCTTGCGTATGATGACGTTGCCGCAGTCGTCGACGATGGTTTCAAGGCCGTGTTCTTCGCCCCATTGTTTCATGAAAGCGATGACCTTAGCTTCTTTCTTCGAAGGGCGCGGAATCTGCGTCAAGCTGTAGAAATTCCTAAACACGCCATTCGGTTCTAATTCTTTGATAGTACTCATGTGTGTTGATTATTTGTTTTGTGATTGCTTTTGAAATTAGTCCGCTAAAATACGGTATTTTTTCGACACCTTGACAAAAATTGTCTATTTTTGCGCCAAATTTTAGAAATGATGAAGAAGTTATTACCGCTTTTATTGTTTGTCCTGCTCGCTTTTGCAGGATGCCAAAGGGAACCTGCTACCTATCAGATGGCAACGAATCCTCGCGAATTTGTACCTAACGTTGAAAAGTTCGTGAAACAAGTCTCTAAGAACGCCAAACACTACAAAGCCGAAGATTGGCAAGTGGAAGTGGAACAGTTTGTTGCTATGAGTAAGAACTATGTGGAGTACTCGACAGCGCTCACCGAAGACGAAATCATGCGCTACAACAACGCCCGTTTGCAGTTCATGGCCGCCCTCAATGCTTCGGGCGATGAAAATCTTGTTTCCGAAGTGAAAGGGATCTACGGCAATATCGTTCAATAAAGACCGTGCGTTGAAAAACAAGAAAGGCCTTGCCGACGAGCAAGGCCTTTCCTTTTTCAATGGAGTTTTTCGATGGTTTGTTGAAAAAATTGCAGACCAATATGGATTTTCCCTATTTTTGAAGATTATATCACAACGAAAAAATGACTTTACATACTTTTTATTTGTTCCTTGTCGTAATGGCCGTCGTTGCCTTGGTGGTGTTTGTCAGCTTGTTTTTTGTGGATGCGGGCTACGGCAAGTTCTACGACAAGAAATGGGGCCCGGCCGTCAACAACAAGCTCGGTTGGGTACTCATGGAATCGCCAGTGTTTATTGCCATGTTGGTGCTTTGGCTCTGTTCCGACCGTCGCGACGACTTGGTGCGCTTGGCGTTCCTGTTCCTGTTTGAGTTGCATTATTTCCAACGTTCCTTCGTGTTCCCGTTCAGGCTGCGTGGCAAGAGCGTGATGCCGCTCTCCATCATCATGATGGGCGTGACATTCAACGTGCTGAATGCGCTGATGCAAGGCGGCTGGATTTTCTACCTCTCGCCCGTTGATTATTATGGCCCCAACTGGTTTGCCGACCCGAGGTTTATTATTGGCTTTTTGGTCTTCCTCATCGGCATGTACATCAACATCCAATCTGACGACATCATTCGCAACCTGCGCAAAAACGGTGACACGCGGCATTACCTGCCCAAACAGGGGATGTTCCGTTATGTGACTTCGGCCAACTACTTCGGCGAGTTTGTGGAATGGGTCGGTTATGCCATCCTCACTTGGTCGTGGACTGGGGCAGTGTTCGCTCTGTGGACATTTGCTAACCTCGGACCTCGTGCCTCACGCATCTACGACAAATACAAACTTGAGTTTGGCGACGAGTTAGACACGAAGAAAGTAAAGAGAATGATACCTTATATATATTGACCTATGGAAAACTCCCCTATATTCACGCCTTGCCAGATTGGGCCCATTACCTTGCGTAACAGGGTGATACGTTCGGCGGCATTTGAGAACATGGCTTACGGCAACCGCCCGTCTGACGATTTGTTCAACTATCATACCGCTGTGGCCAAAGGCGGTGTCGGCATGACGACGGTGGCATACGCTGCTGTCAACCAGTCAGGGCTGTCGTTCAACGGCCAGCTGTGGATGCGTGAGGAAATCGTTCCCGACCTGAAACGCCTCACCGACGCCGTACATTCCTACGGTGCCAAGGCCTCTATCCAGTTGGGACACTGCGGCAACATGACGCATCGCTCCACCTGTGGTTGCATGCCTGTGGGTGCTTCGCGTGGCTTCAACCTCTATTCGCCGACGTTGGTGCGCAAGTTGAGCAAGGCCGAGATTCTTGAACTTGTTCTTGATTTCGGCAGGGCCGTCAATTTAGCTCGTAAGGCGGGCTTCGACTGCGTGGAAATCCATGCGGGACACGGCTACCTCATCAGCCAGTTCCTGTCGCCCTACACCAACCACCGTCACGATGAGTTTGGCGGCACCCTTGACAATAGGATGCGTTTTATGAAACTTGTCATCGAGGAGGTGATGCGCGCAGCGGGCAACGACATGGCTGTGGTGGTCAAGGTGAACATGCACGATGGTTTCCGCAAAGGTATGGACCAGGACGACTGCATCATCGTGGCCAAGGAATTGGAAAAGCTTGGCGTTCATGCCCTTGTGTTGACGGCAGGTTTCGTCAGCAAGGCACCGATGGAGGTGATGCGTGGTGCCATGCCGCTCAAGACCTTGGGCTACTATATGGATCCCAAGAAGTTCTGGTGGCTTAAGCTTGGCCTGAAGTTTTTCGGTCGCATGATGATACCCACGGTGCCTTTCAGCGAAGGTTATTTCTTGGAGGATGCCAAAGTGTTCCGCAAAAACCTGAAACTGCCACTGATTTATGTGGGTGGCATGGTATCGAAAGAGAAGATGGAAGAAGTGCTCGACTCGGGCTTCGTGGCCTTACAAATGGCTCGCGCCTTGATTAACGACACGGATTTCATTAACAAGTTGCATAGTGGCGAAGTGACACGCAGCGAGTGCAAGCACTCCAATTACTGCATTGGTCGTATGTACACCTTGGATATGAAGTGCCACCATTGCGTTGACGAGGAGTTGCCGAAAGCGATTCGAAAAGAAATCAAGAAAGCGGAGAAGAAGGGATGAACAAGACGAAATGGTTGAAACGGTTTGAAGAAACGCACGGCCATCGTCCCATGGCGCTCATCACGGGCGGCAGTTCGGGCATGGGCTTGGAGTATGCGCGACAGTTGGCGGAGATGGGTTGTAACTTGTTATTGGTCAGTAACCAAAGAGAAGAGTTGGAACAGGTTGCAAAGGATTTGAAAACGGATGAAATCCAAGTGATTCCGCATTTCCAAGACCTGGCCACTGAAACCGCTGCTGAAGAATTGTATGCTTATTGCCAATCCGAGAACCTGCAAATCGACATTCTCATCAACAATGCTGGCATGTTTTTCTTCGAGGAACTGACCCCAGGCAACGAGGCCAAAGCCTTGACGATGATGCGTTTGCATATCTTCACCCCAACGAGGTTGTGCGTCTTGTTTGGCGAGTCGATGAAACAGCGTGGCTACGGATACCTTATTAATATGTCGTCGATGGCGGCCAAACTGCCTTGTCCGGGCATTACGATTTATTCCGCCACGAAAGCCTATCTGAAGAGCTTTGGCAAGTCGCTCTATTTCGAGATGATTCCGTACGGGGTAGGGGTGACGACGGTCTGTCCGGCTGCCATTGCCACGCCGCTTTACAAGTTAAAACCCAGTCTGTTGAACTTTGGCGTGAAAATTGGAGTGATCGGTACACCGCAATGGTTAGTGAGGAAGGCGCTGAAAGGTATGATGTGCAAGAAACGGGTCGTGAGGCCAGGTTTCATGAACCTCTATCTGCCGCCGTTGATTGCCTTATTGCCCCATGGGTTGGTAGCAAAGCTATGGCAAAAGTTCAAGTAATCATATTGAGCCTGTTATTCAGCGTGATGGCATACGGCCAACGCTACGAGAAGGTGCCGTTTGGCGATTTCGAGCAGTGGGCTGTGCGCTATGTCACTGAATCGCAAGTCATTGGAGGTCAAGAGAAAATGCTCTATGTCATAGGCCCGACGGACACGATTCGTAGCAATGAGCTTTATGACTACAAAAACACGATTTGGTCGACCTCAAACGCTTTTGCCAAGGTGATGGGCGTGGTGAAAACCAGCAACAATGTCACGCCCGACAAAGGCCCGACGGGAACGTGTGCCAAGCTCGCTACACAGTTCGCTTACTGCAAAGTGGCGGGATTAGTGAATATCAAGGTGTTGGCGGCAGGTTCCATCTATTGGGGCAAGATGCTGGAGCCTGTGACAGGTGTCAGCGATCCTTTTGCTTACATCGACTGGGGCATCCCTTTTACGAAACGCCCTAAAGCTTTGGTGCTCAATTATAAAGCTAATATTCCCAATACAGGTAAGTTGGTGAAAGGTACCACCACCCGTACCGTCGAGTATGACGGCTATGACCCCGCAGAAATTCTTTTTGTCTTGCAATACCGTTGGGAGGATGACAAAGGCAATATCCACGCCAAACGGGTAGGGACGGTGATATATCACATCGACAAGTCCTCTAATGGTTGGATGAAAGACTTCCGTATCCCCGTCATCTACGGCGATGCTCGAAAAGCAGCTGGTTTTCAGCCCTATATGGGCCTGCTTTCGGGCGATAGGACGATGTATGCCATCAACAGCAAAGGCAAGAAAAAGCCCATCCTCGAAGAGGCCTGGGCCGATGCGGATTGCCCCATTACCCATGCCATCATGTGGCTGTCCTCGGGTAGTTGTGGCGCTTTCAGCGGTGCCTTGGACAATGTGCTTTGGGTGGATGAGATACGGTTGGAGTATTGAGAGGTATTCTATGGGTACGACAGTCCTATTTGATTGAAACGAATCTAGATTGTTCCCACTTTTTTACAACTCTCCAAGTCAGGAGGAAGGCCTCGTCCTCGTCAATAGTGTCTATAAGGAATTCGGATTCCAGCATCTTTTGTTCTAACTCCAATAGGTAAAATTCTTGATTTTTGAAATTGTAATACATTTCCCATTCTAACAGGTCGCCATTGAAATGATCCTCGTCACATTTGAACTTAATTTTCTTATCAGCATTTTTGGAAATCAAATAATCAATCCTTTCGATAGTTTCTTGTGCAATTTCTGCGTAAAGTACATCTTTGTTATCCAAATAAATCTTGTAGGCGTCTTGATACACTTTTTTCGCCTTTTTCAAGTCGAATGTATATCCTTTGTCTACGAATTGCAAATAATAGTCACCTAACAGAGCTGTGCTCGCTACTTGTAGAGACCTATACTTGTCTACTGGTAACAAATATAAGTCACCCAATAGAGACGCTTTCGTGTAATCAATCTTTGCAAGGCGTTTGGCCCATTTTTTTGCAGATCTGACATCCTTTTTAAGTAAAAAATAGTACCAACATAGTTCTTCCATGGATTCTACATGACCTTTTTTTGCTGCCTTTATAAGGTATTTGATAGCTTTATCTGAATCCGCAAAGTTTTTAGTCCTCATCGTAATTAATTCGGATAAATCTTCAATATCCTCGTCACTCAATAGTTGATAGATTTCAGGAGTGGTTAATAAACATATTATGCCAAGCATATAATTTGCTTTGGAATTGCCTTTATTTGCAGCAAGTTCCAACAAGTCGAAAGTTTCTGTTATGTCATCTGAATCCATCTTGCTTTCTGCCAAGATATAATAAAAATTACCTTTGTCTTTTTCGATTGACTTGATGTGGCTTGAGAAGTACGGATATGTATTCTTGTACAATTTGATTTGTTTTTTCGGCACAAAGACTGTGAAATTCTTGTTCAAGTTTTCACCAAAGACATAATCCTCTAACTCAGGGGGATTTGTTGGAAGAAAATAGAAATTTGTAATGCTGGAAAGGTCGAAAGCCCTTTCGCCAATATGAGAAACGCTCTCAGGAATAACAACAGCATTAGACTTTGAACCTCGTAATGCACCTGCGCCGATGCTTTTTACTTGCTCTGGGATAACATAAGAGTCCATGCTCGCTAACGCGGCGACAATCAATGTACCATCCTTACCGACCAATGAATGTTGGTTTATGACATCAATTCCTTCTATAGATGAGAGGTTGTCAACTCTAATATCAGGCGAAGACTGGTATAAGAGATTATGGGTAGAAGGAAGATGTATGCCATCAACGGACTGATTGAACAACAAAGGATCAATTCGTTTTACAGGATTGCCAAACTGTAGTGTAAAACTCTTAGAGTAAAGGGCATATGGGGTGTTATCCACATTTGATATTAATTGAGCTCCAAAATCGACCATCTTACCCTCTGAGGAATTCTCGCATCGGAAAGGTATAGCTTTGTTGTCAATGGTGGAATATGTGATCCAATTCTCCTTTTCAATAATATACATACGGTAGAGTATGCTTAACCTTTGGTTAATATTATTGAATGGGTTATGGAACTCATTCGCCAGAAAATCGTACTCTTCTATAGTATTACTGAATTTTTCGTTTATCTGAATATCTTTTGGTTTGTAAAAGTGATATTGAGGTTTGTCCAGTTGGCCATTAGCAATAGTTGATATAGATAGAAATACTAGTATGGCGATTAATACTTTTTTCATGGTTGTTGTTTTTAATTTGTTAAACGTGATAAATTTCTGACGGTATCCTTGGCCAAACTCTCTGTATCGGAAAAGAATCTCAAGATCCTCGTGTCCCTGATTTCTTCGATGAGTTTTTTCTGCCTTTCGGCAAGATAAGAGGGCTCGTCTGTTTTGTTCAAAGGGTTGATGATGAACACGAGAATAGTTTTCCCTGCTCCCAAAGCAGCACGATACTCGATTTCGGTCATTGAAGCATTTATTTCAGGGTCGACGAATCCGTATCGTGCACCGAGAATGCACAATAGTATATCGGAATCAATGACCCTCCTACAACATTCATCTCTTGGAGTGGACTCGGATTGCGGCCAATTCTCGTACATTTCAGGGAACATGTCGCATGACTCGATTTCTTGTCTGACAATCTCTCTGTATGGTTTCATGTCGGACGTAGAACTGACAAAAACCCTCTTTGTTGGACTGTGATGGTGTTTGGATCCGTTATTGATGATATTGATGCAGTTGGTGCACACCTGTTTGGCATGTTCCAGCTCTTCGCGTTCGGACTCGTCCTGACAGATGGAAAGCCTCTCGTTTATTTGCGAAATGCTAGTGTGGAAATGCGCCAAACACGCTTGACGAGCTTTCTTCTGTTCTGTAAAGAAGTCGTGTTCATGGATATTTACCTCAGCAGGGGCGACACGCTCTTCGTCGGCAACCTTGATGTTGAAATAACACTCGCCAATGGGGACACAGTTCGCTTCCATCATAAGTTTTCCAACAAATGAATCATATGGGAATTCTTCGCATACCATAGCACAAAACTGCACTTTTGTCATCTGGTTTAACCAAATAATATGCTTTGTGTCAATGTTATCTTCAAGTTGGATGTACTCTTTCGCAGGAGAAACGAAACTGACTTTGACTGATATATTGCCTTTTTTCTTAAATTTCAAGGGAAGAATTTGACAATCTTTTTTTTCAGTATTCTGGTCAATGCGCTGGGCCAGTAGGTCTGCAGCCCCGCTTTCGTTATCCTTGTGAAAGAAAACTTGAATGAGAAATGGCTTTTGGCGTTTAACGGTAGATGGCGCATAAATAGAAGAATAATTTTCTCCAAGTTTCTTTCCTTGTTGCGAAGAGGGAATGTTAGCCATACGTTCCTTGATGGCTTCAAGAACTTCTGAATACACTTCATCGTAAGTTTTGTCCCTTTCTTCGTCAAGTGCTTCAATAACAATGGGATACATAAAAAGACGTAATGGGAGCGTCGTTTCTCCTATTGAGGTTTGAACTAGACAATTCGGACAACGTTCCTTGATTCTTTTCATAGCGTTTACCGAATGGCATGAAGAAAAGTCGAGGACACCATCAAATGTAGGTGGTAGACTGTTCACAAAGTCATCGATGGGTAAGAACCCGTCAGCAAGGATTAACGCATCCATTTCTTCGGACTTATGGGCTATAACGATAACCAAATCATATTCGTTGGCTTTTGAAAGCAAGCTAGGGGTGATTTCTTCAAAACAGTCGACACCTATCCGCTCTAGTTTGGCAATGCAATTCTTTACCTTGTCGGAATATGATAGAAATTCAGGCACCTGAGGCAAGGAGATGAGGAACAGGGTTTTGTTTTTGTTAATATTATGCGGCATTTTCATAGAGGATTTCGTTTTCAAATTCGTGGAAAATATAGCCAGTCAAGTTGAATTCACACTTGATGTCGTTAATATTGAATCCAGGATCAAATTCCTGGAATTCTAAGTTCAGTTTTTGCTTCCATTTGAAAGTGTTGTCAATATTTTGTTTGGGGAGGGCACGAACTTTTTTTAGGGCTTCTTTTGCCGAAGTGGCATTTTGGTTTGGAATAGTAATCTCAAGCGTACCTGATTTCCATTTGCCATTGTCGGGCAAAGTCTCAGGGAATTGTTCAAGGGTCAACTTCAAAGTGCCATCGTTCTGGCTGATTACTTTGATGTCATCTGAAAAATTGTTGAGATCGAGGCTTTCCCTTGGAGAACGTTCGATGATGCACTCTCCCAGTTCTGTTGATTGCACGTGAACCTTTCGTGTGGAATAATCTTTGAAACAGATTGTTTTGACGGCATTTGTGCCATTATCAACGCTACCATTTGCAACTGCTTCCCGCAATTCCGCTGATGTTTTTACCTCCCTGCCTTCAACAAAAACCTCTTTTGATGAGACATTTGTCGAATGTTTTATCTTGTCGAAACCTCTTGTCTCTTTTGTGTTCCCTTTTTCAATAATGGCGATCTTGGGGCGTTCCTTGGGCGCTTTGGGAAGCTTGAACATTTCGCCTTTTTCAGTGACAACAGTTTCCCTTTCAATAATTCGCAAAACTTTTGGAGTAATCTTGGCTTTGTCGACGTTGGCTACGGTGATGACCTTTTGGCCTTTTTCCAGTGATACAAAACAATAGCCTTCCTTGATGGCTTTACCTGATTTTGGGGCTTTTGAGGCAAGGCTAATTGGGGAAACGTGCGCGCTAAGGTTGTGTCCTCCGTAATAGCCGCCACTTCTATGAAAGCTTGAGCATGTCACTGGAGAACTTTTCGTCCATTGTTTGTGCGATGTGCATTTGTCGGCATAGAAAGGACCAATTGGCTCATCGTATGGAATGGGGTCTGTTAACAACCAATTCAATGTGCCTAAGGCCTTTTTTTGATTTGTGTTTGGCATCAAGGCATACAGACGTAGGATCTCTTTTGAGTTTTTTTCGATCTCACTATCTAGGTATTTTAGAATCCTTTGTACTTCCGTTCTCTCAAGTTCCAATAATGGATTTCCAAAATTGAAATATGTGTTTTGGGCGTTATGCTTCTTGACGTTTGCATTGAACTCGTCGACTACAGCATTATATTCTTTATAGTGAAGATCGTTAGATTCGTTTAATCTCCTAATCTCTTTTTCCCAAGCATTTCGGTCTACGATATACTTTGATGCTTCTTTGTAAGGGAAGGCTCCGTAACAGGATTGGTAGCGTCCGATATAATTGCAGATGGAGTCAATTGATGAAGACAAATAGTTATCGTATTCTTGTTTTATCCAAAATTCGTCTGGCTTATTAAAACCATCAATATCGTCTATGGAAACCAGTTTCTCATACAAATAAGCCCCAAAACCTCCATAAGGGTCGTTTTTAATGAGATTTGTTATATAATCTTGGGCACTGTTTTTGTCATACCTTTCCATAAACCTATTATACCCTTCCGATTCGCAACTATCATGATGCTCTGGTGTGTCAAGATACATGGAGAACCTTAACAAATCCTCCACACAGTTATAAAGAGAATTGAATAAGGCTTTGGGGTCTGTAGTGCTTGACGAAGCTTTTGGGTGGGAAGTCTCCAGAACGTCAGACAAAAACGGGTCATCTAAATCAATTGTTTTCTTGCTTTTTGACAAACTGTCCAGAAGATGCCTGTTAAATGGCGAGTTAAGAACGGATTTGCTATCGGTGTTTTTCTGAAAATCGGAAAGATGAAAAGAGGATTGGCTTATACTGAATCCAATGTTGTTTCTCCATTGCTCAATGGTTTTCAGTTCCTGTTGTGGAGGAATATCAAAATAGCGGAAAATCTGGTAAAGAGTGGCGTACTGTACCTCTCTTACGAGTTCTGGGCTATTCAATTCAGAGAAAAAGTCAAAGGCTAACTCTTCAGCATCATTCACTCTTTTGTCAGTTTTGCCTTCCATGCCTTCGGGAATAAAACTGACTGGTAGGCAACCTGTGCGGTTAACAGCATAAATGTCCAAACCGTTCCAATCTTTGATGACATAACCAGCCCCTGCAGTGTTCCAATTGTATGTCAAGGAATGACCCATGTTTAGATCACGAAACACGCCTTCGTTAAAGGCCCAATCTATTGGAGTGGGATAGTTGTAGTTGTAATCGTGTACATCATTGTTTTCAGTCCAGGATTTCAACATCTGGTCAGTCATGTTAAGCAAGTTGCCGTACTCTGTATGTTTTAGTTCATCACTAAGGTATATGGGAGCCATGTCTATGTTTTCGCTCGTCTTTCCTGCAAAAACATCATACATTTCGAAACTTTGGGCAAGTTCATCGTTATCGGTTGTTGCAAGCAAGGTGATAGTTTCAATTCTTAAAGGGGGTAAAACCGTAACAGGGACGACCCTTTCTCGTGCTATGATAGCCATCTTGCCTCCCTTCTTACCTATCGCACCGATAATCAAGTCGGTGTCCAAGGCAAAACGTCGTGCGTTTGTTTTGAAAGACTTGTCCGATTCATTGATTTTATCGGGCGATACAATCCATGTGACGAAACCACGATTTTTGCTATAGAAAAGCTCGTTTGTTACATTCGATTTTGCGGTTAGGAGCTCTTTGACTGTTTTGGTGACACCTAAAGGAGTGTTGAACTCTTCCTTATCGGTGACAAACCATTTGTATAGCTCTGCAGCCGAAATGGAATAGTTGAGACGATATTCCGAGAAGTAAACATGTTCCGATGGATTATCGAGGTCGGTGTAATAGGCTTTGTAGTCGGTGTCATAGAGCAGGTTGAAAAGGTCTCGAGTGAAGTTCTCAGGAACTGAGTCGCTTGGAAACTTGATGCTTCCAACCACATCGGCCAGCCATCCATCGTAACCCAAAGGCTGGTGCTTTACAGTCATTCTTCCGCCATAGCTGTGGAACAATGCATCAAGGGCACTTTCGGTGACGGACTCGGAAGGCTCGCTGATAATGAATACGCATTCGCCATCAACATGCTTTAAGGCTACGGTTTGAAAGCCGTATGGATGGATTTGGCGAAATTCTTGCCAAGTTTGCTCCATCGCATTGGATGCAGGTAATTCGTTGGCAGCAGTTAGATGATGCCCGCTTACCAGTAGGGTGATTAGTAACAGTATAATATGCTTTTTTCTCATGGTAGAAAGTGTTTAGTTGTTCGAGGCAAAGATATAAAAGATTAGAATAAAGCGGAATATTTTGGTTTTATTTTTATGAAAAACCTCCATGTAATCTTTGAAGAATATCTAATGAAGGTGAAACATTCAAAGTGTTGCTTGTGCCTTTTGGTATCATTTATTTTCAATCTTCCATCCCAACTTGATAATAGTCTTTAATGTTTCCATAGCAGTGTTGCGGTCGTATTCTTTTTCGCTTTCAGGAAGCTCATCATAGTCAATGAGACAGGGATGTTGTTTCAATGCATCGTTACGTTCAAGACCATAAGTCCAACCCTCACGGAAGCGGCCTATAGCCCAAATGTCGTGTACGTTGCGGGCTAGCTGTTCTACAAGTTGTTGCAATTTGTCTGAAAGTTTGACGTCAGAGGTGTCGATAGGAGAAGGGACATAGTTCGAGTGGTTCATGGTATTTTTGATTTAGTGTTTGCTTCATGAGAGTTTGATTGCCAATTCAGATACTGCTTTGGCAAATCTGACTACGTTTTTGTCTTTGATTGTTTCGTTATCGGTTAGTTCATTGAAAGGAATCATGTCGTGGTGAATCATTAGCTTTTCTACTCTTTCTTCTCCGTCTCGTTTTTGTCTCCAACCAGCCAAAGTGCGTTCGGCAATCCAACGGAGATGCTCTGTTTGGGCAAGTTGCTTTTCCATGTCTTTGTTTGCGGCAGAATTCCTGTACAAAATGGGCAATAGAGTTCGATAGTGGTCAATCTGATAGCGAGTTGATAACTTGTGCTGCTCCGAAGTGCTGTTCAACCATTTGCGCTTCCATTCTGGGAAATTGCTCGCCAATTCTGATTCCGATATAGTCCAGCCTTCCTCTTTAGAAGCCTTGTCCATGTAATTACAATAAATACCATTGACAAGGATGGACGCATTGTCGTTCAGCAAGTCGCTACTGAAAGCATCAGAATAATTGCCGAAAAATTTGAGATTGACATAACGGTATTTGTAGTTTTCGGTCAAACCGTCAATGTCCTTGTTCACCGCCTGCCTTACTAAAATTCTTGTACGTGTTGTATTCTTGCAGATTTCAGTTTTGTGGTTCTTTTCGTTCTCCCTCAATTCAAGATATGAATACAAATAATACAGCGTTTCCGGTAGTGAGAGTGCCATCGATAAAGCCACGTCAGGATCAGAAACACAAATGGCAACGGTAAGCATCTTTTGCTTATCTTGTGCCCAACAGGAAAGGGATGATCGGATCTCATCATCCTCAATTCTCGCCTTTTTGAATTCAAATTTGATGTCGGAGATTTGATCCAATTGGGGATATTGTGCATGGATTTGTTTTTCCAAGATGTCCATCTCAGGGTCGATAACGGTGATGACGGAATAGTTTTTTTTGTTTTTTTCGTCGAAATTCGGATAATGGGCAATTCTGATAGCTTCTTGCCACAAGGCTCGCCCCATGCTATTGAATCCGACGATGACAAGATGCACATGCTTATCCGTGTCTTCGATATGCTCGAAATCCAGTTGATCGTACTTATAAGAGTCATTTTCTCCTTTTTTCTCTTTTAAGCCGTTGTAACTCCAAAGCAATCTCGCCCAATTGTCGTACAAATTAAACGGATGAATGTCCAATTTGCTGATGCCTTCAAAATCGGGCATATTGAGACGCTCGATGAGGTTGTAAGCTGTAATGTCATTAATTAACATGTTGGTTCTCAACTTTTCGGAGCGTTCTTTCGCTTGGCATGCCACTTCTTTCAATACAGCCATGCTCTGTGTGTATTGATTCTCCCATTCATTGCCCCCCACCAAAATAAAGACTTCTTTGGCTTTCGACAGGTTTAAGGTGCAAATGCGTTCATGCTCTCCAGCATAAATGATGATGTGTTTCTCGATTTCTCTGTCTATTGTGGATTGAAGTTCAGCACGGACTTGAACGGGAAATTTCTTGGTGAGGATGATGAGCCGGTTTTTGCTACTGAGGGGAATTTTTTTGATGATATTGAGGGATTGCCGATTATAGCCAATCATTACATAATGGTCACTAATCCACTTAAACTCTTTTCGGCCTTCACGGATACGTTCTACCCAACGCTGAATACCGTTGGTGAAAAGCATCATTAAAGCACCACTGATGAAAAGTGTCCCAATGATGCCAATGACCAGATAACTCCATTGGTAGTTTCCTGGCTTGTTGAAATTGAACAATGAGTATAGGGATTGCATGTCGTGTCGAATGGGCAATGCGATGGCCAAAGAAATGACAAATACGATAAATGCAATCAAAACATAACCAAAACGGATTGTAGTAAGGAGCCGATGGAACAGTAGCCTGATTTGTATCCAAAAGTTTTTCAAATGTTTAATTATAATAGAATTAATTGCTCTATTATTTCCCTCAATTACCTTTCTCAACGTTTTAACCATTTGCTCTTCCATCACCGTACATTTCTCATCGGCTTCAATGATAGCACAAAGGTCGTGGATAAGGTCGAGGAGGTCGGCTTCAGTGGCGGCATATTGGGCCTTGTTTTCGCGGATGCAGTCGAGAACTTCCTTGTCACTCATCTTGCCGAAAAGCTTTTTGGCTTTTTCAACAGTCTCGGAATCAATTTTTTCAAGCATTACTTTCAGTTCTTCCGATTGGATGTTTCCATCTATGTTGGCGGCATAGAGCATCACCATTGCCTTGAATTCTTCTTTGCTAAGTGTCATCGTATCAGCGTTTTTATTATGAATTGCTATCAATATGCCCATCTTTAATCGCAGCAAATTTATAAAAAAATCACCATTTTCAAAACTTTTCCTATTTTTGCAGCCGTTTTTGAAAAATGAATGAACCATGGATTTAAGTAAAATTGTTTCGATATCAGGTAAATCTGGACTGTATCAGATTAAGGCCCAGTCCGTTGGAAGAATTATTGTTGAATCGGTTGTCGACGGCAAGTGCATACCTGCCTTCGCCCACGACCGCATGAGTTCCTTGGAGGAAATCTCTATCTTCTCCACCGATGAGGACCGTCCGCTGAAGGAAGTCTTCATGATGATTCACGAGAAGATGGGCGACAAGGTCGACTTCGACTACAAGAAGGCGAGCAACGATGAATTGCGTGAGAAGTTCGCTTTCGTTATGCCCGACTACGACGAGGACGCGGTCTATCCTTCGGATATGAGGAAGGTCTTCGCCTGGTATCAGATGCTGAACGACAAGGGCTTGCTCGACTTCACCGAAGAGCCTGAAACCAAGGAGGAAACCCCTGAAGAACCCGCCGAAAAAGCGGAATGAATTCCAAAATGACGAAAAAGAAGCTGCTTCGGCAGCTTTTTTTGTATATTTGTGCCGCATAAAAGGTCAAACCTATGACAAAGCAGATTGCAGACTTCAAACTGGTCGAAAAGCAGGACTACGGTCGCTCGGTGTTGCTGAGACTTCGCGCTGAACAGGCCTTGCCAGATATTTTGCCTGGACAATTTGTTCAGGTACGAGTGGATGGCTCACCAAGTACTTATTTGCGCCGCCCGATTTCCATTCACGATGTGGACTTCGCCATAAACGAAATTGCGCTTTTGGTGCAACAAGTAGGCGAGGGGACAAGACATTTGGCCTCCGCAAAAGTGGGCGACATGATAAATATGGTGTTCCCATTGGGCAACGGTTTCACGCTTCCCGAAAAGGGTGAGACTGTGTTGCTCGTCGGTGGTGGCATTGGTATCGCACCCTTGTTTTACTTCGCCAAAATGTTGGTCGAGAAAGGGATTCTCCCCACTTTGCTTTTGGGAGGAAAAACAAAAACCGACTTGCTTCGTTTGGCTGATTACCAGCAACTTGGCGAAACCTTTGTAACCACAGAAGACGGCTCACTCGGTGAGAAGGGCTTTGTGACACAACATTCGGTGTGGCAAAAGCAGAGTTTTGAAAAGATTTATGTCTGCGGTCCCAAGCCCATGATGAAAGCCGTGGCGAAATTGGCCGCTGAAAAGGATGTTTGGTGCGAGGTTTCGCTCGAAAACTTGATGGCTTGTGGCCTGGGTGCATGCCTCTGCTGCGTGGAAGATACCGTTGATGGCCATGCGTGCGTATGCAAGGAAGGACCTGTTTTTAACACAAGGAGGTTGAAATGGTGAACATGACGATAGACTTGGGTCGCGGCTTGGTGCTGCGCAACCCTGTGATGACGGCTTCGGGTACCTTCGGCTACGGCGAGGAGTACACAGATTTCGTGGATTTGTCGCAACTCGGCGGCATCATCGTGAAAGGTACAACCCTGCATCCCCGCGAGGGCAATCCTTATCCACGTATGGCCGAGACACCTTTGGGGATGCTCAACTGCGTCGGACTGCAAAACAAAGGCGTCCAGTACTTTATCGACACGATTTATCCGCGTATTAAGGGCTTCGACACTAACGTGTTGCTCAACCTTTCGGGTTCCACTTTGGAGGATTACGTGAAAGGTGCCGAGATGGTGGATGCCTTGGACAAGATTCCCGCCATTGAATTGAATGTGTCTTGTCCCAATGTGAAACAAGGCGGCATGGCCTTCGGTGTGACTACCACTGGCATCTCGCAAGTGGTTTCAGAAGTACGCAAGGTGTATCATAAGCATCTGATGGTCAAGTTGTCACCGAATGTGACCAACATCGCTGAGATTGCCTTGGCAGCCGAGGCTTCGGGTGCTGATTCGGTTTCGTTAATCAATACCTTGATGGGCATGGCCATTGACTCAGAGAAGCGCAAGCCGAAACTCTCTGTCATAACAGGTGGCTTGTCAGGTGCCTGCGTGAAGCCCGTGGCCTTGCGAATGGTGTGGCAGGTGGCCAAGGCGGTGAAGATTCCCGTAGTTGGCTTGGGCGGTATCAGCAACGCCACCGATGCCGTGGAGTTTATGTTGGCTGGTGCTTCAGCTATCGAGATTGGCACGGCTAATTTCATTGATCCTGCTATTTCAGCGAAAGTTGCAGAAGGTATAAAGGCCTATTGCGAACGGCATGGTTTTGAGAAGGTTACGGGCTTGATTGGGGCATTGGAGTGTTAAGGTGAGAAATCTTTTTTCTCCAATCTTTAAATTTTCGGCAAATAATATCTATATATCCTGAATCAATCTGAATCAGGATCGTTATGGAAAAGAAAATCATTGCAAAGAAAACCCAAACAAAGCCCCAATTGACTTTGTTGCAGGCCATTCAGAATGTGGCCGAACTGTCGAAAGACTCCAAGTTGAGTGACAATTTTGTAAAGTCCGTGAAGGACGATACGAAGTTCTTGGCCAAGAAATACGGCATCACTGAGCGGCAGGCCGTCATTTTTGCCATCTGCATGGACGAAGGACCAAACCGTGTTGACTATCGTGACTTGGCCCGCCACCTTGACCTCAGTAACATCGCCGTGTTAGCCTTTGCTCATGACATCGATGCCTTGGTGCATCGCCGTCTATTGCGCTTCCGCGACGTTAAGGATGAGGATGACTTCGATGTGCCAGCCGCCGTGATTCGTTGTCTGAAACACAATGAAGTGTATCAGTTGCCTGTCCACAAAGGCCTTGACTGTGCTGCCATGTTCGAGGTGCTGGAGCAATGGTTCGAAGACCTCGACGACTATGCCCTTGCTCCCAAGGAGCTTTATGAGGAGATGAGAAAGCTGTTTGACGACAACCCGCAGGTGGCTTTCGGACAGAAGGTGAAGCAGTTGGATTTGGACGAGTCGGAAGAGTTGCTTCTTGTGCTGTTTTGCTACTTTCTCATTTGCAAAGGCGACGATGACATCCGTTTCAACCAGATGGAGGACATTTTTTACAGCAGTGCCGACTTCACCAACGCCAAGGCTGAACTGCGTAGCGGCAAGCACTCGCTTCAAACAGCCAAACTCATCGAGTATGTCTGCGAGGACGGCATCGCCTGCACCACGCGCTTCAAGCTGACCGAAGAGACCAAGCGTAACCTTCTGGCCGAACTGAAAATCAACACCACAGAGGAACATCTGGCCGATGTGATTGAGCCTGAAAAACTCACACCCAAGACCATGTTCTACACCGAAACTGTCCAACATCAAGTGGAGGAACTGATTCAGTTTTTTGCACCCGATCAGTACGCCAAAATCCGTGAGCGCATGCAGGAAAGAGGCTTCCGTCAGGGCTTCACCTGTCTGTTCCACGGCGGTCCGGGAACGGGAAAGACTGAGACGGTATACCAGCTGGCCCACGCCACGGGTCGCTCCATCATGACCGTCGATGTGCCGAGCATCAAGAGCAAGTGGGTGGGCGACTCAGAGAAAAATATCAAGGCCTTGTTCGATCGCTATCGTAGTTTGGTGAAGCGCGTTGAGAAAGCCCCCATCTTGCTCTTCAACGAGGCCGATGCCATCATCGGTATCCGCAAGGCTGGTGCCGAAAGTGCTGTCGACAAAATGGAGAACACCCTCCAGAACATCATCCTGCAGGAGATGGAGACCTTGGACGGCATCATGATTGCCACCACCAACCTCACCGAGAATCTCGACAGCGCTTTCGAGCGCCGTTTCCTCTATAAGATCAAGTTTGACAAGCCCGATGCCACAGTGCGAGGCAAAATCTGGCAGCAGATGATTCCCGAGCTTTCCGATGCTGATGCCACCAGCTTGGCCGAGCACTTCGATTTCAGCGGAGGCCAAATCGAGAACGTTGCCCGCAAGCACGCCATCAACAGCATCCTCTACGGCAATGATTCAGAGATGCTTCCTATCTTGGAAGACTATTGCTGCTGCGAACAGTTGAATAATAACGTCACCCGAAAGAGAATCGGATTTTGATATGAAAATCGAAAACATGAATGAATCCTTGATGTTGCGGAAATTTATTAAATTGATTTGTTTTCTGTCAATAATTATTCTATATTTGTAGGGTCAAAAGAATGAAGAAATAGGTTAAGTAAATAGTGTATATAGTTAATAATCATTGTAGTATATGGAAATGGATAGTCAAAACGGCCTAAATGAGGTTGGTTACAACGACGACAAGGAAGCCTTGTTGAAATTTATGCAAGACTCAGATTGTCTCAACGATTTATCAAAATGGACGAAAGAGTTTAATATGTTTGACGTGCTTAAGATTTCTCGGACAGAAATACGGCATAGTAATATACTTGGGTGGTTGCTTGATCCGAATGAAAATCACGGTCTGGGTGATTCTTTTCTTTACGGAATCGTTTCAAAACTGTCACATGACATGGACAACCATTCCGCTCTTCAATTTTTGAGTTCTGACTTATACTCATTTAATGTTTACCGAGAATGGAACCATATAGATATACTTCTCGTTTCTCATCAAGATAAACTTGTCATAGCCATAGAGAACAAAGTCGGCTCTCATGAACACAATTCGAATGGAAACGAAAAATCCCAATTAATTACCTACAAAGAGAAAATACAATCACAATTCAGCGATTATAATAGGATTTTTGTCTATTTGACGCCAGAAGGAGAAATACCCAGCGATGATGAATGGATGGTTTTGGAGTATGCTGATGTGATAGCCATTTTGGAAAAGGTTTATAAACCAAAAGAAAGCTTATTGGGATTTGAAGTGTCATTGCTAATCAGAAATTATATCAATAATGTAAAAAAGAATGTCATCATGGATCAGGAATTAATCAACCTTTGTAATACAATCTACAACAAACATCGTAGAGCGTTAGACCTTATTTTTGAAAATCGAGATGATACGGTTTCTCAAACATCGAACAACTGTAGGAATGTTTTAGCATCAATACCCAAGATTAGTATTGACACATCATCAAAAAGTAAGTCCTATCTAAAATTCAGGACGGAAGGATTGAAGCGCCATTTTGTGGGCATTGATCCTAATTATTATTACTACCAGTTTGAAATAAAGCAAGACCATATTTCCATTATGTTGGAATACCATAAGGAAAAGGAGGAGGAATTGAGTAATGAAGTCCATGACGCGATGATGAAAGTCAGAGGATTGTTTCCTAAACATAGGAACTTCCCTAAGGAAAACAATTGGGTTTGGCATAGAGTATGGACAGAGAAGACAGATGATTTGAATGACGAAAAATGGGTGAG
>Ga0310786_10003972_pt1 | contig 20884 bp, 17 predicted proteins | sample AusTroGonzalo_MG_FD_203881 | JGI IMG/M metagenome (GOLD analysis project Ga0310786, IMG submission 203881) | Bovine rumen microbial communities from tropical cattle in Woodstock, Queensland, Australia - Gonzalo_03 (v2) (version 2) | ecosystem: Host-associated > Mammals > Digestive system >... | reverse complement strand
GCAGCACACGAGTTCTTCTTCTGCAAGGAGTTCAATGACCATAACTTTGACAACAAGGAACTCATCACGAGGATGTACAGGACATTCATGGGAAGAGAACCTGATGATGCAGGAATGACATTCTGGCTCGACTCGATGAGCAAAGGAATGACAAAGCAGCAGGTATTTGATTGTTTTGTTGGTTCGCCTGAGTTCACTCAGATCTGTAAGGATTACGCGATCGAGAGAGGCTAAAACAATTTGAACTTATTAGAGCGGGCGTCTTCTTCGGAAGATGCCCTTTTCTTTTGAAGAAAACAACCGTTCAAACAACCTGTGTGCAGGTTGCGATGACGGCGGATCTGCCCGAATAACCGTTAAAACAACCTGTGCATAGGTTGTGATGACGGCGATTCTGCTCAAATAACCGTTAAAACAACCTGTGCATAGGTTATGATAACGGCGGTTCTGCCCGAACAACCGTTCAAACAACCTGTGTGCAGGTTGCGATGACGGCGGTGATGCATTCAAAATATAAAAAACCGAGATTTTGAATGCAAGGATCAGGCCTCACGGACCCGATCCTCTATAATGAGTCATTCAGATTGCTCATTTTCCTTGGGAAAAATGCATGTGACTGCTGAAAGCCGTTAAATATGCATTCAAAATCCCCCAAATTCCCAAAAAGAATGACACCCGATCTACGACGATCAATTGCCGTAAAGCGAGATCTCAAATGAGACCACATAGTCGCCGACTTTGTTGATCTGCAACAGGTATAAAGTCTGGTCTTTCTCGAACTGCTCCAGCCAGCTGTCGTCAGTCGTACTCTTATCGACATAGATGCCGTAACCTTCCGACAGAAGCTTCGCTTCGATCTTTTCGGCCACTTCAAAAGCGAGGTCCTTATCTTCAATATGCAGCTCAATGTTGACTCTGGCGTAACCGCGCGTTCCGTCAAAGACAGGATCACATTTCATTCCCGAAAAGAAAGAGACCTTACTTACATAGTTTACGGTGTCAGTAGAAGCGTTCTTGAACTTCCAGCTGAAATCATCATCGTTCTTCTTGGATTCTGTGCATCCGTCCGTGATGAGGTTTACATAGTAATCTTCGCTATAGGTACCTGACTTCACATGCGTCGTCTTCCAGAGATTTTCGATGATCTCATCTGAAGTCATACCGTCTAGGCGGAGGATGACTGAATCATCCGTGATCTGCTTATCAGTATCGTCATCTGTCGTGCCATCCGGCGGCAGACCTTCCGCGCCCTGATCTTTATCAGAGCCCAACTCATCATCCTGTGTCTCGTAAGCGTCGTCTCCGCGCTTCTTTCCCGTTTCACTATCTCCCTTTTTGTTTATTACCGTAACGATGACTCCTGTTACTATTCCGACTGCAACTACTGCAGCGATACTTCCGATTATTATCTTTTTCATGATTATCTCCGATCCTTTCTTTGCCGCCGAAGAAGCGGTCTTTGTTACGGCTCCGGTATCGGCAGCCTGTGCTGATGCGGACAGAGATAAAAAGTTTGCAGGCATGGGCTTCATCGGAACCTGCTCTGCTTCTTTGATGAACAACTTGCTCAGGAACGGCAACGCAGCCATAACGAACAACTTCGTATCATTATCTTCTTCATACTTCTCGACCTCCTTCTTGATCTTATTTCTGGCAAAATTAAGGCGGCGGCGCACAGTTCCTTCCGGAACGCCAAGCGCTTCTGCGATCTCTCTTGTGCTCATCTCATCAAAGTAGAACAGTATGAGTGTCCTTCTGATATCCTCAGACAACGAATTGTTGATGATATCCATGATGATCCTTCTGGCATCATCCGACTCAATGATCGAATCCGGAAGGAAATCCTCCGGGACCGCTTCAACGTTATCAAAGAACTCTTCATCCATATTTTCGGTCTTATCAAGCCTGATACGGTTCAGACACTTGTTTGCAGCAATCTTCTTAAGCAGGGCAACAACCTTGCTACGATCTTCCAGGTCGCCATATGATCTCATAAAAGCGATGAAAGTTTCCTGAACGATGTCCTCAGCATCAGCCTTGTCCTTCAGGAGTTGCATTGCCGTCCAATATACAGACTTATAAGATTCGTTATAGATCTTTTCGAGTTCCTTATCGGTCACCTTTCCTTGCCTCCTTTCTATCCGCATCTACTTACTTAACAACTGGCGGATGCGAAATGTTCGCTGGTCGAGAAAAATTTTTTAAAAATATTTTCCCTATCATTATATATGATTGTTCCACATATACTGTCGCCAAGATCACTGTTCATGCAAAACTCTTCAAAAAATTTGTTTTGCATGAAGTGGCTCTCCCAGTCTCGCCGCTTCAATGTTTCAGCGCAAACTAAGGGGGCTGCCCCGGCAGTGAACTTTCACTGCTTTCGGGACAACCCCCTGATGTTAATCATATGATCGATCTTTTTATGGATCTTCGATCGGCGGCGTATCAACTGTCGGTGGATCTGTAACTACCGTCGGCGGATCTGTGACCACCGTTGGAGGATCTGTGACTACCGTCGGCGGATCAGTAACAATCGTCGGAGGATCAGTAACCACTGTCGGAGGATCAGTAACTACCGTCGGGTTCGTCGTGGCAGTCGGATTCGTTGTGGTTGTGGTCGTGTTCGTCGGGTTCGTAGTCGTCGTCGGAGGCGTTGGCGGCTTCGGCGTCGTTGGTGTATTCGAATTAGTCGGCGTTGTTGACGTCTTGGGAGGCTTTGGAGTTGAGCCTGTTGGCGTCGGCGTTGTGCCTGTCGGCTTTGGCGTTGTCGTCGGCTTCGATGTGCCTGTCGGGCTCGGCGTCGGCTTAGGTGTCGGCGTGTCCGGAGTCTGCGGATCCGTCTGGTCCGGATTCGGGTTCGGGTTGTCCGGAGTCTTGGCAGGAGTCTTTGACGGCTTCTTTGTAGGAGACGGGGTCGGAGTCTCGGTTAGCTCCTCAGTAGGCTCCTCAGTCGGCTCTTCGGTTGTCTCTCTGTTCAATGTCTCCCAGGAGATCTGAGAAAGCGTAGGAGATGTGTCGTCTTCGTCAGGTGCGGAGATATCCTTGAGGTAGCCTTCCATACCGTTGGAGATACGGAAGAGGGTGTTGGCATCCCAGGAGTTCGCGCCACAGACCCTGTTGAGGATCTCGAGTTCGCTGGTTACCATTGCTATCGCGAGCTTAGGCATATCCTCAGGCTTGAATTCCTCGACCGTGAATTCGATGGACTGGCCGGAGGAAGAATCGTCATGGAAGTAGATCGTGAGCATCTGGCCGTAGTGAAGACCGATGTCACGGGTGTCCTGAGTCTTGGGGTTTTTGGCGGAGACGCTGACGCGTCCGTCTGTTACGTATATGGAGACGCTGCCGTTCGGCAGGACTCCGAAGTAGCCGGATGTTCCGGTGATGTTCAAATCGACGTCCGCGGTCGATACCTTGAGGCTCTCGTCCTCGGCGAGAGGCTGCTTTACGTTGAAGAAAACGCCGCCCATCTCAACGCGGGTGTTGTAATTCTTGCCGTCCTTGTAGAAAGTGACGAGACTGTTCTCGTCTACGGTGATGATCTTATAGTTGTCGAGGCTGACTGATGCCAGGCTGCTGCTGGAGGTCATGAGGGCGTCGCCGTCACTGAAGCGCAGGGTCTTCTTGATGACCTTTGACTTGCCGTTCTCCTTGATCAGCTGCACCTTGCCGACCGCGCGGGTGAGGTGCATCGTTGATGATGCGTAATATCTGTAGATGAAAAATCCGGATACGACTCCGACGATGAGGACACCCAGGATGATGCTTAGGAGTATGATCCTGTTTTTTGTCTTCCTGTTTCCGTCAGGTCTCTGTAAATATGTAATACCGTCCACTTAAACCCTCCGACACATAACACTAACCTTATTTCATATATAAAAAATATGTAAGAACATTTTACAATGCTCATATATTCATTATCAAGTATAAATATGGAAACGGCGTTTTTGGCGTTTCTTTTATCGGGTGCGGCGTGATATAATTACACGGAATCTTTTTTTCGGGAAGGAGGAGCAAAATGACGCAGCAGCAGCTTGAAGCAATCATTGAGTGGCTCAGGAAGAATAATGACCGTCCTATCTCCTTTATCGAAAAAGAATTGCTCAAATCGGCGGTTGACGGCGCCTACACGGTCGGCGACCTTGTGCGCAACCTGTCGAATCTTACTAATCTTCGCTAAAACCTGGAGGTCACAAAATGGATGTAGTCTGTCTTGATATGGAAGGTGTTCTCGTTCCTGAGATATGGATCGCTTTTTCGGAGGCGTCGGGCATTCCCGAGCTCAAGAGAACGACGAGAGACGAACCCGATTACGACAAGCTCATGCGTTGGAGACTCGGGATCCTCAAAGAGCACGGCCTCGGCATAAGGGAGATTCAGGACGTTATCGCCAAGATCGACCCGCTTCCGGGCGCGAAGGAATTTCTCGACAGATTAAGGAGCGAGGCGCAGGTCATAATAATAAGCGACACCTTTACGCAGTTTGCGATGCCGCTGATGAAGAAGCTCGGCTACCCCACGCTCTTTTGTAACACGCTGGAGATCGCGGACAATGGCGAGATCACGGGCTTCAAGATGAGGATCGAGAACTCCAAGCTCACGACGGTCAAGGCACTGCAGTCCATGGGTTTTGATACGATCGCGGCAGGCGACAGTTATAACGACCTGGCCATGATCAGGGCGAGCCGCAAGGGATTCCTGTTCAGGAGCACGGACAAGATCAAGGCCGACAATCCCGACTTGGAGGCCTTCGAGGAGTTCGATGACTTCCTCAAGGCGATCGAGAATGCTCTCGCTTGAAACCTGACATATGAACATATTACCGCCCTCGGAAGACGGCGGTATTTTTTTGCTTAATAAAAATGCAAAAAAACTTTATAAAAGCAACAATAATCGTAATATCATCGTCAATATGATGCGGGTATGTAGTGATAAGATACAAATATATCTGATGGTGGTTGAATGGTAAGGAAGTTTTTGACGACAATCCTGGTGATTGCCGCAGCAGTCACTTTAGCTTCTTGCAGCGCTGCTTCTGAGAACGTGCGTAGATCAGAAGTCAGCGTTCTGTTTGCTGAAAAACTCCCCGACACCACCGAGGCTCATGCAATTGACGAGACACTCGCTTCAGAAGACGACATCAAGATCGTGGACCCGACAGGCGTCGTAGTTCCGACTGACGACGATTACCAAAAGCCGATCCCGTCACAGGTCAATTCCTCGGAGGTCCCTTACGGCGATACGTCCTACAAGGACCATCTGGAGGACAAATCCCTTCTTAAGCTTGCCGATAAATATTATTCCGAAGGCTACTATGTGGTCGACGCGGAGACCCTCGCCTCTAACGGCGCGTTCTTCACGATCGACGGCTCCGGCTATTTCTACCGCGGCTTCATGGCCGCACTCTACGGCGAGGAAGGCACGGAGATCCGCTATTACTTCATAATTTCCGAAGAGCAGCTCTTTGAGCTTGTGGGGCAGTATGATGAATTCACGAGCGGATTTACCGACAACGATGAAGTGGTGCATTTCCTTTTCGAGGAAGAAGGGGTGGAACTTAATTACTACAGGGATACGGGGATAATGGAATATATCTTCTGGAATTACTGACAAATCAATAAACGAGAAAAAATTATCGAAAAACGATAAAAAATGATTGCATCTCAATAACGTCTGTGTTATTATCCAATCACAGGAATATAGGAGGTGACAATCTATGGATACAAAAAACAAGAGAGAAGGTCAGATCAAGACAGTCCTTCTCGGAACCAAGATCAGCACTATAGTCATGATGTTCTTCTGCGCCGTAAGCATCGTCTTCGGTTACTATATCTGCCTCTACAGCTGGGGCATAGATGTCGTAGGCGGCCAGCGCGCGACGAACCTGATCCCGGATCTTCCGGCGTTCGTACTCTTCGTGATCGACTTTTACATCTGTATCTGCTTTGCGATAGTGATCCTCGTGGGCGTCTGGCTCCTCCTCCGCAATCTCGAGGCAGGCGAGGTGTTCGTCAGGAAGAACACGAAGCTTCTTAATCTCATCACACTGGGTTGTGTCGGTATCGCGATCTTCTGCTTTATCGGCGGACTCGTCTCACTTTCCACGGTTCTCATCGGAGCAGTAGGCCTTTTCATGGCCCTGATCGTCCAGTGTGTCAAGGTCCTCATGGACAAGGCGATCGACCTCCGCGAAGAACTCGATCTTACGATATGAGGTGATCTTATGGCTATTATTGTAAACATTGACGTAATGATGGCAAAGCGTAAGATCTCGGCAGGTGATCTTGCGTCGCGCATAGGGATTACTCCCGCAAACCTTTCCATACTCAAGAACCAGAAGGCCAAGGCTGTCAGGTTCAGCACCCTTAACGACATCTGCAAAGTCCTCGAGTGCCAGCCGGGCGACATCCTGGAGTATGTAGAAGACTAACTTTTCCCGGAGACAACAGAAATGGATAAAACAATCAAGACGGCAGACCGGCTGAAACTGATCTGTCTGGGTTTAAGTTTCATATTTTCCTTCGCTTACGTGTACCAGATCCACTTCGATCTGAACGACATGAAGCTCTCGATCGTGTTCACCGTACTGGCCCTTGTCGCCATCCTCTGGCTCGAACTCACGATCCGCCAGCGCGTTCTTTTAGGCCACCTCTCGAAAAATCCTCGGAGGACTCTCGAGACCCGCTTCTGGGAAGCCATCATCGTCCTTTTGGCCGTCAACATCTACTTCGGCATGAATACGGCTCTCACGATGCTCTTCCTTCACGCATCCGTCGTCTACGCGGTCCTCTGCGGCACCGGCCACCTCTTCAGGGACAACTCGAGCATCTTCTGCCCGGGCGATCTCATCAACGGCTTCTGCAGGATCCCGTTCGCGAACTTCCCGGCCAGGATCATCTCGATCGCCGAGAGCATCAAGCTGAAGAACACGCCGGAAGACGGCACAGACGCCGTCCCGCAGACTTCATCCGCCCACAAGACCTTAAAGGTCGTTCTCGGTTTCGGCGTCACGGTCTTCTGCTTCGTCTTCCTCATCATCGCATTCGTAAACCTTGCGGACGTTGACGCCAACTTCGCGTCCGCCGAAGATGCCATCAGCGAATTCTTCTACAACTTCAAGATCGATACCACGGTTATCTATTCGCTCTTCCTCTCGATCCCGGTCGGCGCCTACCTCTTCGGCCTCTTCCAGGGCACCGTCAGGATGAACACCGGCTTTGAGCAGCGTCTCGAAAAGAAGATCACGTCAGGCATCACGAGGGTAAAGCTCGTCACATCGATCCTTTTCAGCATTATCCTCATCGTCTTCATCACGGTCTACATGATCTTCTTCATCTCTCAGGCAAGCTACATGTTCAGCGGCTTCTTCGGGATCCTCCCCGAAGAATTCACGGCATCCGAATACGCAGTAAGCGGATTCCACGAGCTCATCAATGTCGTGATCATCAACTTCATCCTCCTCGCACTGACCAAGCTGTTCTCCGCCGAGAGCCCGGTCGTCAAGATCCTCACCGTCATCCTCATGGCGCAGAGCATGCTCTTCGCAACGATATCCGCATCGAAGATCCTCCTTTACATCTCCCGGTTCGGATACACGGAAGCAAGGACCCTCGGCCTCTGGGGCACGATCGTTGTCTTCGTTGGCGCCGCCCTCGCGGCATTCAACATCCTCACCCGCAAGAAAACCTTCGCCCCGTGGTTCCTCTTCTCGGCCGCCAGCTTCGTCACCACAAACTTCATCGCATTCTGCTTCAAGTGATCATACGCGACATGGAATAAGCGGAAGATTCGGCTGTTCCTGTTATAGTGATTCTCCATCCCCACCCCGGGGCATTGCACCCGCTTTCGGAGCGTCACTATAGCCGGGACAGCCTTCTTTCTGTTCAAAATCAAAGTTTTTCTGTGACAGTATCACAAGAATTGGTTCATATTGAACAGCTCTGTTCAAAATCAGAGTTTTTCTGTGACAGGATCACAAGAATTGGTTCATATTGAACAGCTCTGTTCAAAATCAAAGTTTTTCTGTGACAGGATCACAAGAAAATGCCTATATTGAACAGCCACTGCGCTGTACAAAATCAAAGGAATCCCGTACATCTGTACAAGAAAATGCTCATATTGTACAGACGGAAGCACTCTCCCGAGTAAACGCATAGAAGCAGAAGATAGGCAAAATTCAGGCAATGCCGCAAAATAGTTTGACAATCAAAGTATCGAATATATACTTAGGGTAAAAGGAAGATCTCTGAATAACTCTTTGTTAAGGGGAGGAGCTAAGATGGGAACTTTAAATACTATATTACTTCAATATGCCATCGGTATAACGATAGGCTTTGTGATAGTTCTTATATCCAGAATAAGATATAAGAAACTTAGTGAAGAGCTGAAAAAGCAGATCGACATGACGAAAGTCAACGGTATGCCCGGAAATCAGCCGCAGCAGCAGGTACAACAGATTCCGTACACGCAGATGCAGGGAGGTATTCAGCCGCAACAGCAGCCGATGCCGATGCAGCCGGTACAAAATCCGATGCCTATGCCGCAGCCGATGCAGCCGGCTCAGGCACAGTTCCAGACGCAGGCATTCGTGCCTCCTGTCCAACCTCCGGTTCAACCTCAGGTTCAGCCTCAGGTAAGACCGCAGGTTACGGCAGAGAAGCCCGAGCCACAAAAGACGAAGATCAGCGCCATCGGTGTCGTATTTGCAGTCGGTGTGCTCCTTCTACTGGTCAGTGCCGCAGTATTCCTCACAGCTTCCTGGCAGACGCTGGCTCCTGTAGCGAAGTGTGCGGTCCTTGGATCAGCGACGCTGCTGGTCATGGGTATGTCGGTTGTATTCAAGAAGGTCCTGAAGCTCGAAAAAACAAGTATGGCTTTCTACAGCCTTGGCTGCCTTTTGATCCCGGTAACGCTTCTTGCGGGCTATCTGTCCTTCGGGTTTGACAGGATATTTATGCTCCTTATCCTGTGTGCAATATCCCTGGCGATAACGGGCGCCCTTGGTTACTTTATATATAAGTCCAAGCTTCATGCCGCTATAAGTTATCTCGGATTGATATGGCTTTCCGTTTTTATCTGCAGCGAAGTCATCGGAGACGAAGAAGGCTTTATATTCGGACTGTCCTTCGGTTGCCTCCTGGCAGGCCTCGTCGGATTCTTTGTTAAGGACAAGGTAATAAGCATCATATCCGAGGTCATCTCGTATGTGGCAATCGTGGTATTCTTCCTGTGCTACATGATCCCTTTGCCTTGGCAGCTTATCTCCATGATCTTATGCACGGCGGCCTTTGCGCTCTGCTTCAAAAAGAGGAAGTTCATCATGGCAGTCATGCCGGTACTTGTCGTCATAATCGGTGTGACGTGCCTTTGCCAGTTCTATGATAACGTCCGTATAGATCATAAGCCACTTATGGTCATCGGCTTGACCCTCACGACGGTATATGCGGCAGGTTACCTCCTGGCGGCCAGATTCCTTAAGATATCGAGTCCTTTCAGCAATGCATATATCCTGGCGGGAAGCTTAGCAGCAGGTGTCGCGAGCGGCATCATGGTGGATGCGTTCCCGGAGTTCGTCATGATCCCTGCGGTCATCACGGCATTCCTTATCCTCATCCTCTCGAAAAACAAGATCGAGAAGATCGTCTACTGGCCGCTCCTGGCATTGACGGTACTTATCGAGTCATTCTGTCTTGAGGGCCTGTTCCATGTCGCGCTTCTTGTCCTCGCCATCTATGCGGCTGTATATGTTTATTCCCTCTTCTCCGGAAATTACGCCGCCAACGGATCTTTCGCGATCATTGCCATGATAGCGTTCCCGGCCTTCGGAATGTTTATTGACTTTTATTTCTTCCTGGTCGTCCCGGTCGCGCTTTATATAATGACTGTGATCATTCAGAGGAAAAAGCCTCTCAATGATCTGCCGTATCACATCTTCAGGGCGGGGCTCTCGCTGGTCTTTGCAGTCACGGCGTTCATAGTGATCGACAAGCTCCATGATCATCCGACCTACCTCATCGCGATTGTCCTGGGAGCTTCCGTGGCATTTTTGGTAACGAGCCTTTTCGACCCGAAGGACCGCTTTGCGGGCGCAGTCCCGAGTCTTGTGATCCCGGTCGCGCTTTACTGGCTCTACCTGACGCTCACGCTGGACTTCTTCCTCGCGGCGCCTCTGAACTACGCGATCTTTATCCTGGCCATCGTGCTCTCGGCAGTGGCGGGCAGGATCATATACAGATCCCTCTTCTCGAAAAAGCATTTTGACTTCATTATGCTCTTCAGCCTCGTCTACATCGTTGCGGGATATATCGCGAAGGTCAATTTCTTTGCGCTCCTGTCAGTATATATCATCTGCCTCACAGGCGGTTTCGGAAAAGAAGGCCAGAGCGTAAGAGAGAGGATCCTGACTTACATCAAGCCGATCCTGTCGCTCTTTACGTTGAGTTTGGCTTTTACCTTCATCAATACTGATATTAAGGCGATCGACGACTCGGTCCTATACCAGCTGAGGCTTCTCGCTTTCCTCATCGCGGCGGCGGTCATCTGCTTTGTAATAAGGCTTACGGGCAGGAAGTGGATCTGGTTCGCTTCGCTCGCTATCGTCCTTCAGGTGGAAATCATAATCGCTTTCATGACAAGGGAACTGCTGCCGCTGTCGGTTGTTTTCGCCCTCGCGATCGCGGTCACGGTATATTCCTTCATAGGAAAGAGGAAGAGCTGTCTGATCCTCGGTGTGGTCTCTCTGATCGAGAGCGTCGTCGGGCTGTCGACCATATACTGGCAGAACAGGTACTGGTGGGCATATCTCCTCGTCGCGGGCGTTGCGCTGATCTCGCTTGCATCCGTAAACGAGTACAAGAGGCGCAAGGCGGCCGAGTCCGGAGCGGAAGAAAAGAAGATCATGCTGTTCGAAAACTGGACGTGGTAATTCTGTGGCAATAATTCCTCTGCGGTTGACTTAATGGTGACGTTATGATAATACTTTGATTGTCAAATTATTTTACAGTCAAATCAAAGAGGTAAAGATGATAGGAAAGATTGTTGGGCTGGGATCATACCTGCCTTCGAAAGTCCTGACGAATAAGGACCTCGAAGAGATGGTGGAGACCTCTGATGAATGGATCGTTGAGCGCACGGGCATCCGTGAGAGGCATATCTCCGATCCTTATACGGAATCCGTATCGCAGATGGCGGTGAATGCGGCCAAAGAGGCGATCAGGGATGCAGCGATAGATCCTGAAGAGATCGATCTCATTATCCTGGCGAGCACGACGAGTAACATGGTCATACCGTCGTGTTCCTGCGTCGTTCAGAGAGAAACGGGCGCGAAGAACGCGATGTGCTTTGATCTGAATTCGGCCTGCACGGGTTTTCTTACGGCATATAACACGGCGCAGAGCTTTATCGAGGCAGGTCATGTCAAGACCGCCCTGGTACTGGGAAGCGAGTGCACGAGCAATTACGTCGACTGGACCGACAGAGGCACATGTATCCTTTTCGGAGATGCTGCCGGTGCAGCCGTTTTGCGTGCGCAGGAAAGCGGCAGGAAGAACATGTTCGTCCTTCATGCCGACGGCAGGAGATCTGACTGCCTCTACGCTGAAAACATGAAGCAGAGGAAGGATCCCGAGGAACTTATCCCCAAGACGTTCTTCCAGATGGACGGCAAAGAGGTGTTCAAGTTCGCGGTAACGGCGGTCCCTCAGATCATCAAGGAACTGTGCACTAAGTTTTCGATAGATAAGGATGAGGTGGATCTGTTTGTACTCCACCAGGCAAACAGGAGGATCATCGAGGCCGTCAGCAAACGCCTTGATATCCCTCTCGAAAAGTTCCCGATGAACATCGACCGTATGGGCAACACGTCTTCCGCCAGCGTCCCGTCGCTCCTTACGGAGCTCAAAAAAGCGGGCAGGCTCAAGGAAGGTACAAAGATCATTGCTTCAGGATTCGGCGCCGGCCTTACCTGGGGCGCAAGCTATATAGAATTCTGATCCGGAGGAATTACCATGAAAACAGAGATCACAGAACTTTTGGGAATCGAATACCCGATAATCCAGGGCGGTATGGCCTGGGTAGCGGACTATCACCTCGCGGCGGCAGTGTCTGAGGCCGGCGGACTCGGTATCATCGGCGCGGGCGGAATGGACGCCGAGATGGTAAGAAACCAGGTCAGGGAAGTCAAGAAGCTCACGAACAAGCCCTTTGGCGTTAACGTAATGCTCATGAACCCGCACGCCCCCGAGATCGCGAAGATGCTCGTCGAAGAGGACGTCAAGGTAGTAACGACAGGCGCGGGCTCCCCTGAGAAGTTCATGCCGATGTGGAAGGAAGCGGGCATCAAGGTCATTCCTGTCATAGCTTCCGTGGCATACGCGAAGAGAATGGAGAAAGTCGGCGCTGATGCGGTAGTCGCAGAAGGCACCGAGTCCGGCGGACATATTGGCGAAGCAACGACGATGACACTCGTTCCGCAGGTCGTTGATGCGGTAAATATCCCGGTAATCGCTGCAGGCGGCATCGCGGACGGCAGAGGATTCGCGGCAGCTTTCATGCTCGGCGCGAAGGCAGTCCAGATGGGTACGGTATTCATCTGTGCCGAGGAGACGAACGTTCACCAGAACTATAAGGACTTCGTAATGAAGGCCAAGGACATCGATTCCAAGGTAACGGGAAGGAGCACGGGTCACCCTGTAAGGATCCTTCGAAACCAGATGGTCACGGAGTACCTGAAGCTCGAGTCCGAAGGAGCATCGTTAGATGAGCTCGAGCATCTCACGCTCGGCGCGCTCAGGAAGGCCGTAGTCGACGGTGATGTCAAGACCGGAAGCGTAATGGCCGGTCAGATCTCGGGCCTCGTTAAAGAGCAGAGAACATGTAAGAAGATCATTGAAGATATCATGACAGAAGGAGAGAAGTTACTTAAGGTATGAGTAAGATAGCATTTGTTTATCCCGGTCAGGGAGTTCAGGCAGTAGGCATGGGAAAGGACTTTTTCGATAATTACGAGGAAGCCAGGGAGCAGATCAGGCTCGCTTCCAAGGAGTCGGGCATCGATCTGGAGAAGATACTTTTCGAAGAAAATGAGCTTATCAATCAGACGGAGTATACGCAGCTCGCGATCGTTGCGACCTGTGCGGCCATGACCAAGGTCGTTGAGAAGACGGGCGTGAAGGCTTCCGTCTCGGCGGGTCTGTCGCTCGGCGAATATGCGGCTTTGATCGCGAACAAGGCCCTGAAGCCCGAGGACGCTTACAAGCTCATCTATCAGAGAGGCAAGTTCATGCAGGAGAGCAGCCCGGATGTCGAAGGCGGCATGAGCGCCATCATCGGCCTTCCGAGAGAGCCTGTCCAGGAAGTCTGCGACAGCATCGAGGGCGCTTGCGTGGCAAACCTCAACTGCCCGGGCCAGATAGTCATCTCAGGCGAGAAGGCGGCCGTTACCAAGGCAGGAGAGATCCTTAAGGAGGAGAAGGGCGCGAAAAGGGTCGTACCTCTTAACGTGTCCGGCGCTTTCCATTCAACTCTCATGAACGAAGCTGCAGAAAGGCTCGAAAAAGTGATGGAGGACGTTAAGGTCAACGAGATGGCTTTCCCATACGTGGCTAACGTAAACGCCGAGATCACTGACGACAAGAACGAAGTTAAGGAAAACCTCATCAAGCAGGTCTATTCGCCTGTAAGGTGGGAGGACAGCGTAAGGAACATGATCGCTGACGGCGTCGACCTCTTTATCGAGATCGGACCGGGCAAGACGATCGCGGGCTTCATGAAGAAGATCGATCCGGAGGCGAAGGTGATCAACATCTCGACAGTGGAGGATCTCGAGAAGCTCAAGGAGATCGCATAAGGAGGACTTTATGAGTAAAGCGGCAATCGTAACAGGCGGATCCAGAGGTATCGGAGCAGCTATCGTAAGAGCTCTTGCTGCTGACGGATTTGATGTGGCAATAATCTATCAGGGATCAGTCGAGCGTGCTCAAAGTCTCGCCGAAGAGATCAAGGCGACGGGAAGAAATGCCGTCGCCATCCAGTGCGACGTATCGTCCCTCGAGCAGGTCGAGAAGATGACCTCTGAAGTAGTAGAGAAATTGGGCGGCGTTGACGTTCTCGTCAATAACGCGGGCAAGACCAGGGACGGTCTTATAATGAGGATGACAGAAGAGGACTTCGATTCCATCATCAACACGAACCTCAAGGGCGCCTTCAACTGCACGAAGGCAGTTACGCCGATCATGATGAAGGCAAGGAGCGGACGTATCGTTAACATCAGCTCCGTTGTTGGCGTTACGGGTAATGCCGGTCAGGCGAACTATGCGGCGTCCAAAGCAGGCATCATCGGGCTTACGAAGTCCGCAGCGAAGGAGCTTGCCACGAGGGGCATCACGGTAAACAGCGTGGCTCCGGGATATGTCAGGACAGACATGACCGAAGTCCTGAGCGATAAGATCAAAGAAGCCATTCTCGCACAGATCCCGATGAAGAAGTGCGCAGAGCCTGAGGACATTGCGAATGTCGTATCGTTCCTGTGCTCGGACAAGGCGGGCTATGTGACGGGTCAGGTCATAAACGTCGACGGCGGAATGGTAATGTGAGGTAAATAAGAATGAACGGAAGAAAAGTAGTAATCACGGGTCTTGGCGCGATCACACCGGTCGGCAATGACGTAAATACATACTGGGAGAGCCTTAAGGCCGGCAAGGTAGGTATCGGACCTATCACGAAGTTCGATACGACCGACTTCAAGGTCAAGCTCGCTGCGGAGGTCAAGGACTTTAACGCAACGGACTATATGGACTTCAAGACAGCCAAGAGAGCCGAGCTCTTCTCGCAGTACGCAATGGCAGCTGCCGTTGAGGCCATGAAGGATTCCGGTCTCGACATGGAAAAAGAGGACGCTTTCAGAGTAGGCTGTATCGTAGGTTCAGGCGTCGGTTCGATGCAGGCCAACGAGAGAGAGTACGCTAAGCTCATGAACCCGAAGTTCGGCCCTTCAAAGGTCGCTCCGATGTATATCCCGATGATGATCTCCAATATGGCGGCAGGTAATGTCGCGATCCTTCTTGGTTTGAAGGGCAAGAACATCGATGTCGTAACGGCCTGCGCATCAGGTACGAACTGTATCGGCGAGGCGTTCAGGTCGATCGCTTACGGCGAGGCTGACGTCATCTTCGCAGGCGGCACCGAGGCAGCGATCTGTCCTCTGGGAGTTGCGGGATTTACGTCCCTTACGGCTCTGTCCACTAATGAGGATCCGATGCTCGCTTCAAGACCGTTCGATGAGGAGAGAGACGGCTTCGTTATCGGTGAGGGCGCAGGTATCCTCGTGCTCGAGGAAGAAGAGCACGCCAAGGCAAGAGGCGCAAAGATCTATGCAGAGGTCGTAGGTTACGGCGCTACATGTGACGCATTCCACATCACTTCGCCTGCAGAAGACGGAAGCGGCGCGGGCATGGCCATGAAGTACGCCATGCAGGATGCGGGCATCGAGCCTTCACAGATCGACTATATCAATTCACACGGAACTTCCACACACCATAATGACCTTTTCGAGACGAGGGCGATAAAGTTTGCGATGGGCGAAGATGCCTATAAGACGCATATCAACTCGACCAAGTCCATGACGGGACATCTCCTCGGAGGCGCGGGCGCGATCGAGGCGATCGACGTGGTCAAGTCGATAGAGGAGGGCTACATCCATCTGACGGCGGGCTCAAAGACGCCGGGAGAGGAGTGCGACCTCAACTACTGCTTTGGCGAGGGAGTCAAGAAGGATATCACATATGCAATGTCCAATTCGCTGGGATTCGGAGGACATAACGCAGTCATCATACTGAAGAAGTATGTCAGATAAGGAGGGTCTTATGGCAAACAAGCTCAACATCGAACAGATAAAGGAGATCCTTCCGCACAGACACCCGTTCCTCCTGATCGACACGATCGAGGACTTCGAGCCGGGTGAGTATGCCATCGGCAAGAAGTGCGTAAGCTTCAACGAGCCTTACTTCGCGGGCCATTTCCCGCAGATGGCGATAATGCCGGGCGTTCTGATCGTCGAGGCTCTCGCACAGACAGGTGCCGTTGCGATCCTCTGCAAGGAGGAGAACAAGGGCAAGATCGCGGTCTTCACGGGCATCGACAACTGCAAGTTCAAAAAGCCGGTGGTACCGGGCGACGTTCTGACGCTGGAGACCAGGATCACGCAGGTCAGGGGCCCTATGGGCATCGGTGAAGCAAAAGCAACCGTAGACGGCGAGCTCAAGTGCAGCTGCACCATCAAGTTTGCGGTCCTCAACAACTAAATCGCGGTTAACGGGGCGCGCCCTGCACCCCGGGAATAACTGATAACGGAAACGAAGTCCCGTCGGGGACCACAAAGCCATAACAAGACCATAAGGCGCATGTGGGACCCGGGGACTTCATTTTTTTGCCTTTTCGAAAAGCAAATGAAATTTCTTTTGCCCTATTCAAAAAGAAAATCAGGAAAAAGTGAAAATTTGCTAGGGTTTGACGCAAATCACTCCTTTAATAAAAAAGGGGATGATTGTATAATCGGAAAGGATGGCGCGGATTGTGCCAAAACTATAAAAATTCACAGGAGTGATCTACATATGGCAATGGTTCAAAAGAAAAATGTTGAAGATTTAAATGTTGCCGGAAAAAGAGTTATAGTCCGTGTAGACTTTAACGTTCCGCTCGACAAAGAGACAGGCGCTATCACAGACGATAAGCGTATCAAGGGAGCTCTCCCTACCATCAAATATCTCGTTGATAACAATGCAAAGGTTATCCTCGTTTCACACCTCGGACGTCCAAAGAACGGTCCTGAGGCCAAGTTCTCCATGAAGCCTGCAGCAGAGAGACTTGCCGAACTCATCGGAAAGCCTGTAACACTTGCAGCTGACGTAATCGGCGAAGATGCAAAGGCTAAGGCAGCAGCTCTTCAGGACGGCGAGATCCTTATGCTCGAGAACGTCCGTTTCCACAAGGAAGAGACAAAGAACGATCCTAAGTTCGCTGCAGAGCTCGCTTCCATGGCTGATCTCTATGTAAACGATGCTTTCGGTACTGCTCACCGTGCACATGCTTCAACGGCAGGTCTTGCTAACTATCTCCCTTCCGCTTCCGGATACCTCATCGAAAAGGAGATCAAGTTCATCGGCGGTGCTCTCGCTGATCCTAAGCGTCCTTTCGTTGCTATCTTGGGCGGTGCCAAGGTTTCCGACAAGATCGGTGTCATCACGAACCTTATGGACAAGGCTGACACGATCATCATCGGCGGCGGTATGGCTTATACATTCATCGCAGCTCAGGGCGGTACGATCGGAAATTCCCTTTTCGAGGCAGACAAGGTCGAGCTTGCTAAAGAACTCCTCGCAAAGGCACAGGAGAAGGGCGTTAAGCTCCTCCTTCCTACAGATACGGTCGTTGCTACAGAGTTCGCAGCTGATGCTGAGAGCAAGGTAGTTCCTTCCATGGAGATCCCTGACGGTTGGGAAGGTCTTGACATCGGACCTAAGACGATCGAGGAATTCTCCGCTGAGATCAAGGGCGCTAAGACAGTTATCTGGAACGGTCCTGCAGGCGTATTCGAGTTCGAGAAGTTCGCAGTAGGCACAAAGGCCCTCGCAGCAGCTATCGCTGATTCCGAGGCTATCTCCATCATCGGCGGCGGTGATTCCGCAGCAGCTATCGAGAAGCTCGGCTTCGCTGACAAGGTAACACACATCTCCACAGGCGGCGGCGCTTCTCTCGAGTTCATCGAGGGTAAGGTCCTCCCGGGTATCGACTGCCTCAATGACAAGGAGATCGGCAGAACATTCGCAGCAGGCAACTGGAAGATGAACTGCGGTATCCCTGCTGATGCAGTCAAGCTCATCGAAGAGCTCAAGCCGCTCGTAAAGGACGCTACATCCAAGATCGCTCTCGGCGTTCCTGCTACGGCTCTCGCAGCTGCAGTTGAAGCCGCTGCTTATACAAACATCAAGATCGCTGCCCAGAACTGCCACTTTGAAGAGAAGGGTGCATTCACAGGCGAGATCTCTCCTCTCTGGCTCGCTAAGATGGGCGTTACATACTGTATCATCGGTCACTCCGAGCGTCGTGAGTACAACGCAGAGACAGACGAGACAGTCAACAAGAAGGCTCTCGCACTCCTCAAGTACGGTGTTAAGCCTATCATCTGCTGCGGTGAGTCCCTCGCACAGCGTGAAGCAGGCGAGACATTCGACTGGATCAAGAGCCAGATCGTAGGAGCTTTCAAGGATATCCCTGCTAACAAGCTCTGCCAGATCACTATCGCTTACGAGCCGATCTGGGCTATCGGAACAGGCAAGACAGCTACAGACGAGCAGGCTCAGGAAGTTTGCGCATTCATCCGTGGCGTGATCGCCGAGCTCTACTGCGAGAAGTGCGCAGCAGCTATGACGATCCAGTACGGCGGATCCTGCAATGCTAAGAACGCTGCAGGCCTCTTCGCTCAGAAGGACATCAACGGCGGCTTGGTCGGCGGTGCTTCCCTCAAGGCTGAGGACTTCTCCGTTATCTGCAACGCCTGATCTGAAATAACATCATAGTTTATTCAATTAGGGATGCCTCCCAAGTGAAGCGATTCACTCGGGGGCATCCTTTTTACATATGGGAAATACCCCGTTTTTCACATCCTCAACTCAGGAGTACCGATAAAAGGGGAATTCTTTTGATATTTATATCAATATTTGTTGATTAATGAGTCTATACATCTTATACTCCAAGTAAGGATTGGTGATAACACCAGTTCTTTTTGTTTTAATAGTGTAGCCATTGATTCAGTAAATTCATTTCTGAAGGAGATAATATGAGAAAGATCAAGATAGTCATCATCATATCTACACTATTTTTAATGATTGCAGCACTGGGTATTTTTCTCATGATATCTTCTTTGAATTATCAATTGAAACATACTATGTGTTATCATCCTGAACCACAGGAAGAAATTGATATTGCAAAGGATATGGGGATTACCCTGTCAGATGATCTGCATATTGAGAGTGTTTTGCTGAACAAAAATAAAGGGACTTGGTCTATACGCTTCACCGGAGTGAAAAATGTTGAGTCGTTCCTGTCACACATCACAAAGATAAGATCTGATTATCGTATGGAAGATGAACAGCTGGTTATTGATGACAAGATCTGTGAATTTAGAGAGTTGATCAGTAATTATGAAGAGACCAACTACTATAAAGGATATGTTGCAGAGATTAAAATATCCGCCGGGGCTTATGAAGAGAATGATAAGCAAAAAGCATATGATATGGATGTTGTTGTTCTATTTATGTTTGATGATAACGGTCTGGCTTCTGTTGAGTATAGAGTGCCTGAAATTCCATACTATAAAGGACAGGGCTCAGGCGTTTGTAATAAACTGTATTCTGATTACTATTGGAAAGACTACATTCTGTACCCGGTTATTCCTCATAGGTAATAGTATGGAGGCAACATAAGGACGCTACATCCAAGATCGCTCTCGGCGGATCCTGCAATGCAAAGAACGCTGCAGGCCTCTTCGCTCAGAAGGACATCAACGGCGGTCTCGTTGGCGGTGCTTCCCTCAAGGCTGAGGACTTCTCCGTTATCTGCAACGCATAAGATAACTTTTTGAAGTAAACAAACCTGCTAACAAAAATCAAGAGTTTGTTGGCAGGTTTGTTTGGTTAAAAGTACCGTTCCTGCTACCGCGGTAACGGTACTTTTAACGGTAATTCTTGCGAATCTACCGTTCCTGTTACCGTGGTAACGGTACTTTTAACGGTAATTCTTGCAAAACTACCGTTCCTGTTACCGTGGTAACGGTACTTTTAACGGTAATTCTTGCAAAACTACCGTTCCTGTTACCGTGGTAACGGTACTTTTAACGGTAATTCTTGCGAATCTACCGTTCCTGCTACCGTAGTAACGGTACTTTTTACGGTCGTTCTCGAACAAAGGATGTCCTTGTAAAAACAAGATAGTTTTGACTTTTATATCGCCAAAAAGAATCGGAAAAAGTAACGGAAGGGTTGAGAAAAGCGGGATTCTTTTCAATCTACAAAAGAAAGTACGATACAATGGAAGAGGTACAGCGAGATATGTTTGAATATATTGAGCTGTTCTATAACAGAAAACGTATGCATTCGTACCTGAGTTATATGAGTCCGGTTGAATACAGATTGAAGCAGATAGGGTTATCTGCCTGAAAACACTATGTAGAGAGATGCCGATGGATGGAAAGACGACTATACAAATATCACTGCAGTCCAATATAGATTTTCAGGTGTCTGGTGACTACTTAGTCAGTTTAGGAGATGTTAAGATTTTGATGAATGGTTTAATTGTTGAGGCGTGATAGATGTCATGAACAAAAGATGTGGGATTATCAGTATAATACTGTTTTTATTCTTTATCTGTCCTATGTATTGCACCGGATGCTCTGTTAGTGAGAAAAAAGAGAAGACTGAAGAGTTTGTTGATTACATAATTGAAAACGGAAATGGTGATCAGAAAGCAGGAGATGTCAGATTAACAGAATATTTGGGCTATCCGCTTGCCAGCTTTGATTTCTATAACGTGGATACTATGGATGAAATAGATAATATAATCTCTAGCGCAAATGCTTTTATGAGCAATAACCCTGATTACTTTCTGTCGAAAGAAGATTATCTGATCGGTCTGCACTTTTACAAGAAAAAGGATCTTGGCGGAAGCAGTGCCGGGAATTTTATTGCGAATGATTATACCGGAAAAATCATAAAAGGACCGTGTAATGAGATCATAAGTTTCAGCCTGTCTTCTGAAGGCGGGTTTGCTGTTGGCGACGGATATTTAAGCAACTGTGAGAAGATGTTTTCGAGTATTCAGATCATGACAATAT
>Ga0310786_10003971_pt1 | contig 20885 bp, 16 predicted proteins | sample AusTroGonzalo_MG_FD_203881 | JGI IMG/M metagenome (GOLD analysis project Ga0310786, IMG submission 203881) | Bovine rumen microbial communities from tropical cattle in Woodstock, Queensland, Australia - Gonzalo_03 (v2) (version 2) | ecosystem: Host-associated > Mammals > Digestive system >... | reverse complement strand
TTTTCCTGTCGAATCAGTTGTACTATAACCTTGATTTGCTACAATTTCTATATAATAACTTATTGGTATTTGTTCATATGGTTCAGAATGTAATTCTATATAGAATGGAAAAGTATTAATTTCTTCAACACTAACTCCATTTTGATTTTTTATATCAATAGATATTGTTGGTTGTTCATAAACATATATTTCTCTTTCAACCGAATAATTACTATATGATTCTGCCAATAAACCAGCTGTTTGAACTTTCCATTTTATAGTACATCCTTTTATTATCATATGTGGATCTGTAGTATCTATTATATAATAATTAGGATTATCTCTTTCTTCTTCAGGTCTATCAGAATTTCTAACAATATAATCATATATATCAGTTATTCCATCATGAGTAATTTCTATATGTACATGTGCTAATGTTTCTTGAGAATTATCTGTTGCATTATGTTGCCAATATAATATTAAATCTTCTCCAATTATAGCATTTGATGCATTTGACCAAGTTGTTGGAGGATTTGGTACAGATCCTATTATTACAGATTTTATTTCAGTATAACCAGATCTTCCAGTATCATTAGATGCAGCAACTCTAAAATAATATTCATTTCCAGAATCTATATCATTAGATATTATATAAGAATTACCATATTGTGAATCAACTGTAATTTCAGTTACTCCAGTATCCGAATTATCAAATAATGACGGATCTAGAGTATATTGTATTACATATTCTGTAACATTTTTTACTTCTGACCATTTTATATATACACGGTATTGATCTTGATATGAATCTGGTCTTAATTCTATAATTTCTTCAGGAGATAATGGAATTGTTTTAACGGCTGATGTAAAATCAGTCCAATTACTTACTATTTGTTTACCATTAGTATCTCTTAAAGCTCTACATCTAACACTATAAGATCCTCCTGGATCTAATTCGAATTGTATTTCTGCAGATTGTCCTTCTTGATTTATTATTGCAGTTCCTGTTTTATATTTAGTTTTATTATCTATAAATACCTCAAATTCTATTTTGTTAGCATTTATATCATGACTAATATTTAACATAGTACATGTCAATGTAGTTTTATTTTGTTCTAATTCTATATTTGGTTGATTTGGTTGACCTGGAGGGTTGTTAGAAAAATCATATTCATTATCAACCCATTCACCATCAGTCCAATATTTTTCATGTGTTTGAGAATTTTTTTCTTCAGAATAAGGTTTAACCCTAAATTTTACTTTTTTAGCATTTTGATTATTTACACTTACAGTATATTCTTTTTGATTTGTTGTAATTCCAATTTGTTGTATTCTCCATCCAGTTCCATCACCAACATCATAATATATTTCTAACTCATATCCAGCAGTATGATCTTTTGTATGCTCCCATCTAGCAAATAATGTTCTTTCTTCACCAGCCTCAAGTGCCCACCATACCATCGTTACTTTATTAGATGGCGGTGGGGTTGTACTTGGGCTTGGTGCTGGTGGTTCTGGACCAGTATCTGGAGTTATACCTGGAAGTACTAATAATTGTCCAACATATATTGTTGGTTTTGATGTTTTTATACCATTAGCGTTAGCTATACTTTGCCATTTTTTATAAGTTCCATAAACGCTTTCTGAAATTCTTACTAAACAGTCTCCTCTTTCAACACGCCATTTATTTCCGTCTCTAGGCATAATTATGACCTCCTATCAACATCTAATGCTCTTATTAATTGATCTATAGCATTACCAACAGCAGTGTCACTATCATAAGTTATACCGCCTATATTATATGTATTTGTAGGTGTATTACTAAATTTATCACCTAATTTATCTATAGCATTATAAAGCATATTATTATTTTTATTAGAATTTATATTATTTATTCCAGAACTAATACTACTAACTTGAAGATTTGCTGGTATTAATTTATTAGATAATAAACTATTTATAGAATTACTTGCTTCATTAACATTTGTTAAATCAACTATAGGTTTTATAGTTGGTTGAATTGTCATATCAGAATCTGCTAACATACCAGTATTTAATAATGAAGATTTTAATGCTTCGTTTTGTTTCTTACCAAAATCAACAACTTCTTTTACTGAAGCATCTAATTTCTTCTTAATACCTAATATAAATCCATCTACGAAATAACTACCTAATTCCTCAGTTTCTTTAGATGGCGAATTTATTTTTAATGCATTTTTTAAATAAGTTACAGCATTATTAGCCATTTCTGTTATTTTATTGTTTAATTTATTTTTATTATCATTACTATTTACTGAATCTGTAAATGTTGTTATTAAATAATCACCAGCTTTTACTATGTTATTAAATAAATCTACATTTTCAATAACGCCTTTTAATGAATCAGCAATCATTTTGATTAAACTAGACGTCATAGTCGCTATTCTATCAGTTGATAATGTGTCAAATGTTTTAACAATAATATCAAATATATCTGATATTTTTGTTTTCGCACTTGTTATATCTTCATCTTTTGTACTTGCAACATCTGATATAAAATCGGATAAAGATTTTCCAATTGTAGGTAATGATTTAGAGATACTAGCCAAAGCAGTTGCTGATACTAAAACATTATTTATTCCAGAAAGTCTTTCAAATAATGTTACTATAGTACCAAACACATTATCCATAACAACTTTAGTTTTATTAACATCTTCATTGTTTATAGTTTTAATAGTTTCTAATAAACTCTTTACTTGATTTTTTAATATAGAATTAATTGCAGATATTACATATCCAAAACCTATCTTTAATATTAATGTACTATAATCTATATTTGATATTTTTTCAATAATACTTGCTATAGTATCTATAAACGATAATACATCTGTTGTTTTAGTTTTATCATATGTAAGATTTTTACATTTTTCAGTAAATCCTTTAAGTGATTCTGCTAAATTTGGAAGCCATTCTATAAATGATTTTAAATCATCATATACACCAGTATTCGTAAATATAGTTTGTAAAGAACTAAATTTGCTAGGTTGTAATGATTCAGCAAAAGATGTTATGGCTTCTAATACAGATACCATAACTGTTACTTTTTCATATGCTTTTTCATCATCGCCAAATGATTCAGATACAGTTTCTATAAATGATTTTATATATGGAGCTAAATTTGTAATCATAGTTGATATATCTGTTACAAATGTTTTAACGCCTTCTATATCTGCACTTTTTGATACTTCTTTATAACTGCTATGAGTATCGTCACCACCCCAAAATATTTTCTTTAATTTTTGAAGGAAACCATCTTTATATCCACTAGTTTCTATTTTTGTTGTTTCTGTTTCAGATAATAATGATTTTGTTGCTGTGAATAAATTAACAAAAGATTCCATTACTCTAACAACAGTATCTACATTTTTTATATCTTGATCAGAGAAATCTTTACCATTAATTTTCAAATTCTTAATAAATTCAGATACTGATTTTCCAACTTCTGGCATCGTTTTTGCAAAATCATCTAATCCTTGTTTATTACCTGTGAATGCTGAGAATAAACCTCCATTTTTTGGCATATCTTTTGCAACATCTGCTAAATTCTTTAATATATTAGATGCTGTTTCTGCAAGACTTACAGATTTGCTATCTATTTTACCTTTTAATTTAGAAACAAATCCAGAAACTCCATCAGCAACATCTGGTATGTTATTTGCGAAATCTTTTAAATCTTGTCTATTTCCTGTAAATACAGAGAATAAACCTCCAGATTTAGGAAGTTGATTTGATGCATCGGCTAATATTTTTATTATATTAGCAGCATGTTCTGATGTTTCAACATCCTTAGATTTTAAATCTTTTACTTCTTTTGTAAAATTAGCTAAACCTTTACCTAATGTTTGCAATTGTGATGCAAATTTTGCTAAACTATTAGAACCACCGAATGATAAGAAACTTGATATTCTATCCAATAATGCGGCTTTAGTTATTGTCATTATAGCATCGCTTAATGTTTTTATAGCATTTGCTCCATTTTCTGGTATAGTTTGACATATTTCTATAAATTCTTTTGATGCTAATGCAAAATCACTTAAATTTTTACCTAATCTCCATAATGGATTATCTCCACCAAAAGTTATTATAGATAATAATCTATTTATACCATTAATGAATGATGCAAAAGTTAATTCTAATATAGCTAATGTTAATGTTGTGACGCCATTTAATAAACTTCTAGGTATAGAACTCATTATTGTTATAAATGGCATTAAAGCTATTGCAAAATCACTTAATGATTCACCAAGAGCTGGTAATATTGACATTATAGCTTTTGCTATTCCTTTAATTACAGTACCAACAATTTCAGTTAATATTTCTGCTAATTTTACTAGTACTTTTCCACCCATATCTAATGCTTTTAATACACTATCATTTGAAAATTCACCTATAGCCCAAATAACGGCTGCTAAAGCGACAACAAATGCTAATAATATACCAGCACCTATTAATCCAGCTGGTCCATCAGTTCCTATTAAAGTTAAAGGTATTAGTAATAAAGTTAAATATCCTAACAAAGCACCTATTGCTATTACTACTGGTATATTTAATGATACATCTTTAATACCATTTAATACTAAAGCTATTACAACTATTGATGCTAATAATATTGCTAAGGCACCTAAAGTTTTAAATAAACTAGCAAAATTTATTTTCATTTTAGATATAGCTGTTAAACCCAATAAAACTAGAGTCATAGCACTTAATACTATAGATAATGCGGTTGCATTTGTAACTGCATTTTGAGTATTTGACATACTAGCTAAAACAAATGCTATTCCACCAATTAAAGCTATTATAGCTAACATTGTTATTAGTGAAGATGATATATTACCAATATTATTAACTTTTGATATTATAAATAATGATGATGTTATAGCAATTAATAATACAGCACAAGCTAATGCGTTTGGTAATGCTTTTGTTGCATCAAAAGTGCTTAATAACCATACAGCACCAACTAATACACCTAATATTAATACCATTTGACCAATTGTTTTTAAAACATTTTTAGAATTAGTTTCAGATAATTTTGAAACTGCTTTTAATAATAACGATAATGCAAGCATTAATATCGTTAATTCACCAACAGCTATTACAGTTCTAGCTAAATCCATATGTGCTAATATTATTACTGAAGTTATTAATAATATTATAGTTCCAATAATTGATATAATAACACCCAATGCTTTAGGATTTAATTTACTAGCAGAATCTAATACTATTTTTAGCATTATCATTATAACGCCTATACCAATTATACCTTGTAAGAAATCTCCTATTTTCATAGAGCCTAATATTTTAACAGATAATGATAAAATAGTTATAGCAGCTGCTATTGCCAATATTATAGCTGCAGCTTTTCCTACATTTTTACTATCTTTTGATATAAGTTTATTTAAACCAACTATTAAACCACCAATCGCTGCTAATAATAATGTGACACCAACTATACCTTGAATCATTACTCCAAGTTTCATTGAACCTAATATTTTAACAGCAAGTGATAATATTAATATTGCTCCTGCTACTTTTAACAAAATATCAGATACATTTTTAAATGATGATTTACCAGATTTACTTTTAACATCTAATGTTTTTAACATTACTAAAAGACCAATTAACATTCCTAAACAAGCGCCTATACCTGCGATTCCTTGTTGAAAATCTCTTGTTGATAATTTTCCCATTTTCTTTAATGCCATACTAAATAATAAGAACATTGCACCAAAAGATAAAAGTAATAATGATGCTGATTTTATAACTTTTCCATTTGAAAATTTTGTAAGCGGAATCATTGATAATAATAACACTTCAATCATTATAAAACAACGTTTTAAACCTAACATTCCTTGTTCAAAATCTCTTGTTGATAATCTACCAATTTTCTTAATAACATGACCCATTATTAACATTAATGCGGCTATAGCTAAAATTAATCCAGATGATTGTACAATTACTTTCTTAGATGAACCATATTTTGATAAAAGTACCATAGCGGCTAACACGCCAACTACTATAACTATAAATACACCAAATGCTATAAGTGGTGCGTACCAATTTTCAACTTTATCTATATTTTTCATAGCTAATGATACTAAATATAAACTAGCACTAATGGCTAATAATATACCAGCTATTCCAGCAAACATAGTACCCATGTCTTTTATTGAAGTATTGGTTTTATTTATTATAACAGATAAAGCTATTAAAAGACCAAATAATACAACCATTCCTCCAAATATAACACCAATTACTCCTACAGCAAATTGTACTTTTTCTTTATCTAAAGCAGATAATAAAGCAATAGCACCGACAATTAGTACTATACTTTTAACAATATCTTGAATAATACTTACATATATTTTTACTTTAACAGCGTTCATTAAACCAGCAGCTGCTCTGATAACATCAGATACAGCATCTGCAAAACCACCTATTATTTTAACAATATCATTTACTATTTTTACAGTTTTCAAAGTTATTATAGCTGTTAAACTAGTAAGAGCTATTGTAATAAATGAACCTATATCGAAATTTTTAATTAATTCCAATATTTTTTGATCTAATGCTTTTATTATTTCAAACAATGTTCCAGCAGCTGATTTAATGCCATCTATTAAACCAAATATAATATTACTTGCTATATCAAACATTGTTTTTGATGGTGAATGTATTTGAAATATATCTTTAAATACTTGTATTATAGATAATGCTACAGTTTTAACGACATCAATTATTTTACTAGCATTATTAGAAATACCATTTTTAAGACCTTCAAATATCCATTTACCAACGTTTATAAAATTTTCTGCTATGTATTTAGGAATATCTTTAAGTTCTTTTCCTTTAAATCCTTGTATAAATCCTTTTATTGCGTTATACATTGTTATAAATGTATTTTTTATTTTTTCAAACACACCATTCATTGATATCCAATTATATAATGAACTATAAATATTTCTTATAAAATTAGTTATAGCTATTGTTACTTTTTTTATACCTTTTAATATGAATTCATTTTTGGTTACAAAATCAGTAAACGTAGCTATCATATTACCAAGCATTCCTGTAAAATCTAAAATAGTTAAACCAAAAGTTTCTAATACTGTTTTAAACACAGTCCATACTATAGTAAATGCTCCGCCAACAAATGTTTTTATTAATTTTAATATTGAAAATAAACCTCTAAGTGTATCGACAATATTTTGAACAGTTTTATTATGTTTATATATTTTTTCGCCATTTTCATCTAAACCATCTTCAACATCATCTAATGCGTTAGATATACCAGCTAAAAAATCACGCAATTTACTAACATTAAATAAAATTGTAACCCATGTTTTTTCTGGAAATACGGATTTCCATGCTTCTTTTATTGCCACAAATATAGAAGTTAATATGTTTCCAAGATATTGAAAAGCTCCTGTAACTTCATATATTCTTTCGCCAGTTTCTTTATCTAGTAAATAATTGCCATCTTTATCTTTTTTAGCTCTTCCAAATAATAAATCATGAGCATTTCCTTCAGACATTTTTTCATATAATGAATCTATTGTCATTCCATATTTTTTAGCTGCCTCTTGTAATATTTCAAAAGTGTCAACATCTTCTTCTGAAAGTCCTAGTGCTATTAATTGTTCTCTAGAATAATCTCTATATCTATCCAACAATCCATCATATGTTTTTGTTGTTTTTTCTAATTCTATTTGTTTTTTCTTTTCTTCTATTATTTCTCTTTCAGAAGCTGTCATATGTTTATTTTCAGCTTTAATTACTTCATCTATTGTTATTTTATGTTTATAACCATAATTTACTAAATTTTGAACAACGCTAGCGTTATATCCTTCTTTTCTTAATAAATAAAATCTATCAGGATTATCACCAACATTATTATAATCACCACGCCATACTCTACTTACAACTTTTTGATATTCTTCTAATGTTTTTAATGTAGCAGTTGTTTCATTATTAAATTCTGATAATTTATTTAATTTATCAAACAATGGTAATTTAAAATTAAAAGCATATTTTATTTTATATTCTATTTTATTTAAAGGTTCTACTAAACCATCATATAAAAAATTAGCTAAATCTGTCCATATATCTTTTTGTTGAGTATAATTACCAAATATATCCTTAAACATTCTCATCCAAGCAGAACTAACAGCATCTGCTGTTGCGTTTAAAGATTCTGATAATGTTTTAGCTTCTTGGGCTGATTTAAAAGCTCTTATAGATAAATTAGAAAATTCGTTTTCTGTCGATATTAATCTTTCTATTATTTCAGAAGCAGTTTCATCAGTGCCTTTCAACACTTCTTTATATACTCTATTCGATAATGCTGAAAATTTAGAAAATGCACTTTCGATAACATCAGTAGTTGCCCATTTATCTTTTAATGTGCCTGTAAAATTTTGTTGAGTTACTTGTCCTTTTTTAATTTTTCCAAGTTCTTCACCAGAAGCAATTAAAGCTTCTATTAATTGCTTAGAAGAAGTTCCAGCTTGTTGTAATGACATCCAATCTCTAGCTTGTAAATATCCTGATTGATATGATTGTGTTAAATTATATATTGTTCTCTGAAATTCTGCAGCACCCTTACCTGCAAAAGCGGTAGCATTTGCAATACCTGTTATAGTAGGTAATAATTTATCAAGATCACCGCCAGTTACAGACATTGATGCCATAGCATCTGCCATTTCTGTAAAGCTATAACTAGTTTCATCTGAATACCATTGTAATTCATCCAAATATTTTTCTATTTCTTCAACACTTTTACCAGTTGAGTTTACTAATGTTTGAACAGATGTTATTTGTTTACCCATCTTTTCCCAACCAGACCATACTTGATCTACTGTTAATGCTTTAATTATTGTTTTTCCAGTTTCGACAGCAGAATTTGCTATATTAACTAAAGCTGTGACGCCAACAATTTCCATTATACTGAATTTTTTATTTACAGTTTCAATAGCAGTTACCATTCCATTTTCTAGATTTTTTCCAGAATCTTTAAAACTTAATTTAGATTTTAATTTATCCAAAGTTGACATTGTTTGTTTAGTATTCTTCTCAAAATCTCTATTATCAAATTTTAACTGAACTATTTTTTGTTCTATAGAAGTTGCCATAATATATTACCTCCTTATCTATATGATATAACTATTTCTTCCCATATATCTTCTATTAAATTATTAAATATTGGGATTAATGCTGGATTAATATAATCAATTCCTTCAACCCATCCACCATTTCTTGTAGCATGACCATATTGTAATATTATAGCTATAGGAACATAATTATTTATATTAGAATTATTATAAACGATTGATACTGTATCGTTTTCTCTTTTTATTTCATATGACCAAGATTCTGCTGTTTTTCCTGTATCTCTAGGTGTATATGCTCTTAAAGCATTCAGTCCTTCTTCAGCATATCTATTTAATTTTCCAATATTAAATTTTTCTAAAGCTTTTTCTAAAAAATTATTTAATTTATTAAAATCACCTTTAGTATGTATTTCAATCATTTAAAAATCATCCTTTCATACTAATTTAGAGAAGCATATTATTACGATTGATTGGTATACTTTAATAATATAAGGTGTATGTTATATGTAGCAGTAAACATTTATAAAAAAAAAAGAAAGGTTGTGCTCTAAAACTAGGTTATTTCGAAAAGAGCACTGTAATAATACACTTCTTTAAGTTAGCATGAAAGCTAACTTTTATTATCCTTTGGAATTTAACTGTTTCCTTCTCATAGCATTTAATGCTGAATTTCTATTTATTAAATCTCGTTTACTCATTGGCTTTTGATCACTATTTTTTATACTACAAATTCGTATTAAAGTTAATAGTCTATTCAAATGCCATCTTTGACATTCCATCGGAACTCCTTGAGAAATCATCCAATAATAAATTAATTCTGAAGTTACTATTTCTCTACTAGAACCACTTTGGTTTTTTGAAAAAGTTGTAGCTGTCATACTATCTTCTATATAAGAATTTATGGAATTTAAATTTTCTTGTGATAAATACTCATATACTTCTTCAGGAATATTTTGTGTTATTGTCATGCATTTAACATAATATAATGTTTCTTCTAAAGTTTTTTGATCTCTACTAATAAACGGTTTCTTATATTTAGATTCCCATTTAGATATTGAAACTAAAGAATGCTCTAATTGCAATATATATTCTTTAGAATAAAAAAATTCTTGTGTTTTTTCATTAAATAATTCTCTTGATGGTACAATTATTTGTAACATAAGTTATCATCAACCTATTTAATTATTTTTCTTCTTTTTTAGTTTCTTTTTTTTCTTCAGTTTCTAATTCTAAATTTTTTGCTAAATCAGAATTAGATCCAAACATTTTTTCAACTAATTCTTTTTTATGTTGTTCATCATTTAATTGTGTAGCTAAATCTCCAGGTACTACACCATTAATAAAAGCTGCAGCAGCTTTAGAATCTGTAGCTAATTCCATATATAATTCAGAATAAGCTTCAGTTTGTGAAAATCCTATTGATAATGGTTTTCCATTTTCATCGATTTTAATAAATCTTTTACCATCTAAACTTTTTTCACCATATGATTTTAAAATTATTTTCTTAAATAATTCCATTAATTCTGGAGTATTTCTTGTTTTAATTATTTTTTCAACAAATTCAGTCATACCACCATCAACGCTTAATTGCATTTCTGTAAGTTCTGCTTTTGATAAATTAAAGAAGAAATCCTCTTCTCTTACTTCCCCATTATAATCTGTATATTTTATAGTTTTTTTTAACATAATCGTTCATTCCTTTCATAATAAAAATTAAAATAAAAGGAGCTGAAAAGACAAATGAGAAACTTTTCAACTCCATTTTGATTTTATTTATGCATTTTTTTATTTATTTAATAATTTAAATTGTTTATTATCCTTGTGCAGCTGTAACTGTTATAGCTTGAGTAGCTGTTTTAGTAGCTCCACCACTAGTATAGCTTACTGTAACTGCAGTATCAGTAGTAGCTAATGCTCCACTTGGAGTTACTGTATAATTAGTTACAGCAGCTGAAGTAGTATCAGCATAAGTAGCTGTTACAACCATACCTGTAGAATCGAATGTTTCACCTTCAGTATATGAAGTTTTAGTTGGTTCTGTAGTTATAGTTATAGATGAAACTGTTTTGCCAGTTATAATTTCAGCAACTTCAGCTGGTAATGGTAATCTTGGATCATTACTATTATCACCATATAATACAGCTTCTAATGCAGCTAATTTATCTGCATCAACTTTAGTTGAATCAATAGTTAATAATGCTGTTGGTTTCATTCCTGGTACTTCTACTGGTGTAGTAGATACATCCCATGAGAATGTGATAGCTTCTGGACTATCATTAACAGTATTGTAACCTTTTTGAGATGGAGCAGCAACACCACCGTATACTAAATGGATTTTATATCCTAAATCTGTATCAACATCGTTTCCAATTTTAGTTTGATAAGAGAAACCAAAAGTTTTACGTTTTTGTTGACCAACAATAACACCTGTAGCAATAGCTATTTCACCATTACATTCAGCGAATTCATCTGGATATGTATATGCTTCAATAGTAGCTTTGAATGTTTCATTAGAAATTAAATTTAAATATTTAATATTATCTGCATATAATGCAGTAGCTTCAGCGCCTTCTGGTGATTCATTTACATTAGTTAAACCATTCCAAGCAACACCTTTACCATAAGCTCCATCTGTTACTGGATATAAAACACCTTTGCTGACACCTGTTTCATAGAATCTTTCACCTGTTTGATCCCATTGTAATTTTGCCATAAAATTTTCCTCCTTCTAAAAAAATATGATTATTACATCATGATTTAAATTATCGGACACATAATGACGTTCATAAGAAGTCATTGGTAATTCCAATATTTTTCCTATGACGTCATTGTCCGGTTTTTTATCAATTATTATAAGTTCATAACTAACATGTTTTAAATATTTAATATTATCACCATGTGTACTACTTATATCATTTTTTTTATATCTTATACATGGATATTCCATTTTAAGATTTTCTGGTGGTTGATAATATACATGTCTACTACCTAATAGTTCTTCCAATAATGTTTGAAGTTCTAAACGTCTATCACTCATTATATACACCACCAATACTTAATATTAACCTAGGTCTTTCAACTTCTATGGAATCAACTTTCCATTTAGTTCCAAGATAAGTTATATATTTTATTTTATTGAAATTAGAATAGGCATACATATCTGCTATTATTGATATATTGTTTGATAGAGATATATTATCGGATATTTCACCAACGTTTTGATATCGTTTAAAATTCTTAACAATATCACCAATATATTTTTTTTCAACTATTTGCTCTTCCCATATTCCAGGAGAAGTTTCAACAGTTTCATAAAAACCTATTTTTCCAGAATATTTTGCCATTCAAATTCCTCCTTTTATTGAGCTTCTTCTATAACTAAATCTGTTAATACATAATCATAAGTTAAATCACCAGAAGTAACTCTAACTATTTGAGTATTTTTATCAGCTATTTTTAATACAATTATTCCATCAGGATCTAATTGAACAGGTCCTGATATACCATTAAGTAATTCTACATATATTGGATCTGAGAAATTAGAAGTATTATGTATAGCTAGATAATTTCCTGATTGTAAAGATACATCTGAACTAAATCCTGTATAATCAGATACATATTTTAATGTTCCGATTATTTTATTATTTTCTATAGTTATATTATCTTGTAAATCATTTACAAATTTTCCAAACAAATCTAAATCAGAAGCTATTTCTACATCAGTTGTGATAAATGGTTCTTCAATATAAGTATCATAAGATGTTACTATATTTTCACTTCCATCATAAGTATAATATATAGAACAATATTCTACTTCTTTTCCACTATTAGGATCAGTTCCAGTTGATTCTGATATCGAACTAGGTCTAACTAATGTGTTATTTTCTCCAACTAATAAAAGTATTTTATTTGTATAAAATAATTGACTTAATTCTTTATAGCCATATGGTGTTTTGTTAACATCATCTAAATCGTAAACTGTTGGAGAATCAAATGGTTTAAAATCATTATTAATATTTAATATTATACTACCAACATTTACATCTTTGGCTCTTTCGTAATAAATTTTTGGCATATTTTATACCTCCTTATTATCCTTGAGGATTAACTTCATTTCCTTCTGCTTTTAATACTATTGCTGAATATGGTTGAACTAATGCACCTGACATTCTAGTTTCCATTAAATATTTCATTTGGTTGTAATCAATATCGAAATCGTCGAATAAATTGATTTCTCCACCTTTATCAGCACCTGCAGTATAATCTGATAGATTAACAATTATACCATAAGTATCAGTTAATCTTTCCATTTCAGTTACAGTAACTATTTCTTTAACTCTTAATGCTGTAGCTAATTTATCAATTGAATCATAAATTACTCTACCATTTTGATCTTCGATTAATAATAAATCTGTTAATACATCTTCTGTAGTAAAGAATGTTGGATTACCAGATCCTTTATAATTTTTACGTGCTTTAAGAGCTGCTCTGATTATACCTTTAGCTAATGAGTCATTTTCTGAATGACTATTGTTATCATTATTATAATCTCTACCATCAGTTACAGTGTATTTAATAGTATACATATCATCATCTGAAACTATTGGTCTGATATTTTGTTCATTAATTTTATTGCTATCTGAAATGTCTCTGCCATCACCAATTAAAATAGCTTGTGCTAATTCTCTGTTTAAAGCTTTACGCATTTCTTTCTTTTGCCATGCAACAACATCGATATCTGTAATATCTATTAAATCATCTCTATCGATATCATTTTTAATATATACAGTTGTTGGAGTAGTTACACGGTTTAATAAAGCTATTTGTATATTAACTTTCTTAGTTCCTTTTATATAACCTTTAGCTCTACCTGTAGTTTCATCCATTTTTCCTAAAGTGTTTTTAACTCTTGAAAAAGGTGAATGTTTAACTCCTGACATAACTTTTCCAGCCCAGCTATCATCATTTTCAACCATTCTAGGTTCTTTATCTATATTTTTAGCATCTGGAAAAAGATATGAATAATCGTTAGCTTCTCCCCAATCAAGGCCTTCAGCTTCAGCATGAGCCATGAAACTATCTTTCATAGATCCATATTTTTTAGCATCAGCTATAGAACTTGCAATAAATTCTGAGTGTGCTAATGCGTTTTGTTCATTATCATTTTCAAATACATTATGTTTCATATTATTTTTTTCCTCTCTTTCATTATTATTTTCAGTAACGCTTCCTACTAAAGCATAAAATGCTTGTTGTTGTTCTTCATTTAATCTATTTAATAAATCATTAACAACCTTCTTATCAGTAGAAACTTTACCATTTTTTTCAATTTCACCTACTATTACATAAATCAAATCTTGATCTTCTGGTTTAATAGTGCTGAAAATTTCTCCGATTGTTTTATCATCGGAATGTGAAATTTCTTTATCGTCTTCATCACTAGATGTTTCTTGTTCAGAATTATCTTTAGAATCATTATCGACTTCATTTTGATTTTCATCAGACGATTTTTCGTTTTCAACAGTTTCTTCTGTTTTTGTTTCTTCTGTTTTTGTTTCTTCCTCTTTTATTTCTTCGGATTTTGTTTCTTCAGAAGTATTTTCTGTTTCAACGTTTTCTTTCATTTCTTTTTCACCACCTTTCCCTTCAGAATCGTCTTCTATATTTAAACTGATTTGTTCATCAGTATAAATAACGCCTTCTTCTTCATCTTCTCCATCTTCACTATGTGATATTATAGAGTCAATGAATGCTCCAGGATTGGCTCCTGCTAAAACTAAACTAACTTCTCTTATACATCCATGTACAACATCGTTTAGATTAGTTTTTAAACGATTGGCATAAATAGATAATTTATCTACATCACCATTAACAACTAAAGCTTTAGCTGTTTTTCCTGATTCAGTGTCATTAAATTTGCAATAAGCATAAACACCTTCATCACGATTTTCAAGTAAAGCATGACCTAAAACCTCATTAGGATCATCGTGTTGATGATTCCAAACTAATGGTACTTTTTGTCCATCATTTTGTTTAAAGGCATCTTTCTTGATAACTCTACCATCTGAACATTCTATATCATTTTTTGTAGCCCAGCCACTAAAATCATAATTCATGTTACTCTTCCTCCTTCTTGTAATTTGGATTAAATTCTACAGTACCATCTGATATCTCATTATTAGATTTTGTTTGTTGAAATCTATCTTTTGATTGTGAAATATTGCTATTAACTAATTCATCAGCTCTAGGATCTTTAGATGGTTTACGCCCAACAATTTGTCTAACTTCATTAGATGAAAGTATTTCATTTCTTGTAAATTTATCAGCCATTTCAGCAATTTGTGATGCTGGAACTAACTTAAATGGATCTCTAAAATACAATATTTTTTGATGTTGAGATCTTGCTGTTTTTGTAAGAAATTTTCTATTCATTTCATCAACAATAGCTGAAATTATTGGTTCGATAGTACGAGTATAATAATTATTCATTTCTTTTTCATCAGCTGTACCTTCTAAAACGGCCTGCGAAATACCTAACTGGCTATAAAGCATACTCGTTAAATATTCAATTTGTTTCATAAGATTATTTTCAACTGGTCTGTTTAATTGAGTAATTTTTTCTGTACCATCAATATATGCTATACCATATTTTGATCCTGTTAATTGTCTTTCAATTTCCAATCTTCTATCATTAGCTTGTTTCTTTCTTAATTCAGATTTTGTGATATAAGGTAATTGAATTATTAAATCCAATTTTCCAGAACTATTACGTTCATCTACCATATCCAATAATGCTAATTTTTTAGTCAAACGTTGTAATGTAGAGTTTGGTTCATTCATTACAGCATATAATGGATTTTCAATAATAGATACATCTTTTTTCATCATTATTATATCTTGTTTTTTACCAATTTTTTCATTATACACTCTTATTTTAACTTTATCAGGATACCAAGTTATAATTTGACCAGTTCTTATTGTTAATATATCATATGAACTGGTTTCATTAGGGTCTTTGGTAGTATCTACTGGAACTAAAGCAACAACACCACCATTTAACATCGACATTACAGCATCTTGAAACATTGCTCTGCCAGTTTGATCTAGATTAGCTTCTACAGAAAAACATTCATTCAATGATGAATCTATTATTTCTTCGAATCTATCATTATTATCCATCTTACAATGTCGTATATCTATAGCAGATACATCTAATGAAATTTTATTTATAATTGATGTTACTATAGATCTATCATTACCTCTACTCATTATAACTCTATCTGGCCTGGAATAGGAGCTATTAATATATGAATATTCATTAGTAGTTTGTTTATTATTAAAAAACGCGTTCCATGCATTCTTTATTCTTTTACCAAGACTATTGTTATCCATTTATATCACCACCTATTCAAATAAATCTCGATTAACTTTATATGAAACATAAGCATCCATTAATGCTGCAACAGCATCTATCTTTTGTTCATATCGTTTTTTATATAATTTTCTATTTCCATTTGTATCTTGTAATGTTATACAATTACCCATTGTGAAACACATAAGCATTTCATCAAATAATAAAACTCTATCTTCTGCCATTTTTTTAATTTCGCCTAATGGTACTGATTCAGTTTTAGCTCCTTGTATAACTTTTTCTATACCAAATGGTCCATTTTCTCTTTCCCATCTTTCTATGAATTCTTTAGCATTATAAGGGTCATACCCAAGACATCTAACATCATATCCTCTTTCATTTATATGGTTATCTAAATCTTCATAAACAAGCATCATATCTAATACAGTCCCGTCCATGACTATTAAACTTCCTTCTTTTATAAATTCGTCATATTTCATTCTCATGGCTTGAGGTAAACGCATTAATGTTCTTTCGGTTATATAATTTCTGGTCTTTACTCCAAATAAACTATTTTGTAATGGAAATAAAAATGTAAATGCACAAAAATCGTCACCTTGAGATAAATCGACTCCAAGTGCACATGGCATTTGCCAGAAATCCCTTTTTCTATGAGGTAAAGTTTCCTCATACGTAAAGAAATATGTATAACCTTCCATAGGTATACCAAATCTTTTAGCTAAAATGTCATTTCTAGATGCAGGTGCTTTTTCTGCTCTTTCAACATCTAATTGATATGTTTCATAACTAACAGTTTTTCCTAAATTCGGATTCGCTTTTATCCACATATCAGGATTATTAACTTCATTAATATCATCCAATCTATACCACCATATAGATACATGAGGATTTATATATTCACCTTTTAATATATCCATTAATTCCATTTTGATTGTATCTCCTGGTCCATTACGAACTGTACCTTCGGAACTAACAGCTATTATTAAATAATCCTCATTTTTAGATGCTCCTTGTTCTAAAGCGCCTATTACATCTTCTCTAATATCTCCAGATAACCATTCATCAACAGTATTAATTCTACTATTTAATCCTTGTAATTTATCTATTGACATAGGTCTTATTTCTAACAATGAACCTGTTAAAAAATTTTCAATACCTTTTTTAGTAGATGCTAATTTTACACGATTTATTTTTGATCCTGTTGTATTATTAATAGATCCTTCTGTTAAGAATTTAAATAACGGACCTCTAGAACGTGTTATAGCTGTTCTTAAAGGTGATAATACTTCTTCAGCTTGTTTCATTGTTGGTGCTGTATGAACTTGATGGGTAGTTGAAGAATCAACATTTAAATAATATCCTTGAATGTTTGATAAATACATAGATTTAGCAGCACCTCTTGATACTATTAAATATTGCTTATTAATTAATCTTTTTTTTATTCTCCTATTAGTGTAATGACCACCATGTCCATCTTTAGATGGTATATAAACACTTCTTTCGACAAAATAATACCAACCAAAAACTTGTTCTGCCCATAATTTAAAAGTATCTAATAATGTTAAATCTTCACCATCGGTAAGTGTTAATTCAGATTCACAATACTTTATAAATCCTTCTACTGCTTTGTCATCATAATATATACCAGGATTTTTTATAAGACTATCAATTCTATTCATTTCCATAGATATTGTCTCACATACTGGTATTTCTCCCCTCATTACAGCACTTCTAAAATTATAATAATATTTTGGTACTGCTGTATTCGATAATCCCATACTATATCATCCTTTTATAGATTAAAATCAAAATATCCTTGACCATCTTTTCTAAATTTTATAATTGTTTCATCGTTAATGGATTTATCTGCTATTTTTGTTTCTTGTTTTCTTATTTCTTTTACCATTGGTTTTGTAACTTCTTTATCAACTGTTTTCGCAGTTTCTTTTGTTGCTTTTTTAACATTATCAACATCTTTTTTTGTCATTCCTAAAGCTGTCTTAAATTTTTTCTCAAGAAAACCAGTCAAAGCATTTTTACCAGCGTTAATAAATGCCGGTTTTAATATTCCATTATTTACATTACTAACAAATTTTGACCCAACAGATCTTGTTTCATTATTTATCTGTCTTTGTAAATCTAAGGCATTTTTTTCATTTGTTAATCTATTTATTTGTCTGCCCAAATCATGATCGTTTAAACTTCTTGGTTTAGCTTTTGCTAGATCTTTCCAATTTTTTGGTCTATTATCTTTTAATTTTCTTCCAGTAATTGTTTCATAATCTTTTTTTAATTTATCCACTCTTCTTTTTCCAGCAGGTGTTAAACTTCCATCTGGATTTTGATATCTTCTAACTCCCCATTTCATACCCATTATTCCATGGTGTTGTAAAGTTTCACTTTTCATAAAACACCTCCTATAATTTTTCTGGATCATAACTAATATTTAATCTATATTCTGTTTCTCTAATATTTTCTCTTAAAGATTCTAGTAAAGAAGCATTTAATGGTGGATCAAATATTAATTTAGTTTTTAAATATATATATGTTTTTATCATATCTAACTGAGAACATTCATTACCAAATATTTGTGTCCATGTTGTATCATTTTGAACTCTATTATATGGTTTATTTATTACTCCTAGTTCCCATAATGTATCAATTGCATTATTAATGTTTATTAAAACATCCACATCAAATGAATCGTCTTCTTCTAATAATCCAATAAGTTTTTTTATATCTATTAATATGTTATCTATTTGATCATTTGATTGAGTGTTTGTTTCATTATTGTTTACTTCTTCAACAGTATCCATAATTAAACCTCTATATTAATTAGGAATACTAATAAATTTTTTCATACAATATGCAATTGAATCACCATATTCAATAGTGCAAAATTCTGGATTTGAAGATTCTAAATCTACAATGTTGATATTTTCTCCTTTATATAAAACACCAATTATCTTTGAAGTTATATCTGGACATAATCTAACATTTAATGCATCGCATATAACGATTCCTTTTATAATTTCTGGTTCTTCTTCTCCAAAATCTTCTGAATCATTTTTATTTGGTATTTCGGTTTCTGTTTCTATAACTTCTTCAGTATTTTCATCAACTATTTCATCATCTATAACTTCTTCAGTATTTTCGTCAACTATTTCATCATCTATAACTTCTTCAGTATTTTCATTTATTGTTTTTTCTTCTACAATTTCTTCAATCACATTATTTTTCTTTTTATTTGCCATATATTATTCCTCCTTAACATTTCCATGGAACCATATCATTAGGTTTTCTTTCAACGTATCTATTTTTAATTGTTAATTCATTACCATAATGTATAGCATCATGTGTATTCTTTCTTATAGATATTAAATATTCTGGATTTAACAAAAATTCAGTACTATTCTCAATATCTTCTTTACTTATTGGATTCATATGATGTACCAATATTTTTTCACCTAATATTTCTCTACCTTTAACTCCTAAATCGCAGCCATTATCACGTAATATTACATAATTTCTAACTCTACGCCATTCTTCTGATTTGTAAAACATTTGATTTATATATCTATCAAAACCAAATGTAGACTCTCCAACAATACCACCCAATTTTAAATAATTAAACCTATCTTCAAAAGATTCAATCTTGGAAAGTTCAGAATATGTTTTTAATTTATTGCTCTTCATCCTCATATTCATCACTTCCATTATATCGCTTCATTGCTGATATAGCTTCAACATATAATTCTTCAATTTTCTTTGAAGATTCTAATGCTTCAGTTTTTGCAACTAATAAATCTTTCTGTTTTTCTAAAATTTCTTTTTCTAACTTTTCTTTTGTGGAACCAAGCTTTAAATAATGTGTTATTACTTGAGACGATGCTGTTCCATCACGTAATTGTTGTTCGGCTAATTCTGTTGCTAAATATATTAGCTGATTTTCTCTTGATTCGGGAGTTAAAGCTGGTCTAATTTCTTTTTTAGACGTATTGCTTTTTACTTTAGCCATAGTTTTATACTCCTTTTCATTAATTAAAAATAAGTTATAAGAACATTAAAAACACTTAGAGTGACTTATAAGATACTTTTTAATTACTTTTATTATTATTTTTGAACACAAAACATTAATAGAAATTTTAATGAAAGATTTAGTATGCGATTATGTTGAACATTTATATTATTTACAATTGGTTTTTAGGGGGTAAATATGGTTGGTCTATGATTTAACTATTTACTTAGCGAAAGAATTAGGAGATATAATTACACTTAGCAGTAGAGCATATCTTATAAGTCGCTCTAAGTGTTTTTAACTACCTATTCAAGGGTTTAAAAATAAAAACCCATTTCTAAAAATTCCCCCCGGAGAAAATATAAAG